>Ga0209972_10000567_pt1 | contig 36443 bp, 49 predicted proteins | sample NOAtaG_7_FD_187302 | JGI IMG/M metagenome (GOLD analysis project Ga0209972, IMG submission 187302) | Freshwater lake microbial communities from Lake Erie, under a cyanobacterial bloom - NOAA_Erie_Diel1S_2200h metaG (SPAdes) (version 2) | ecosystem: Environmental > Aquatic > Freshwater > Lake ...
GCGGTGGCGATTGAGGCCGTGGCCGCGGCGGCGACGGCGGCCCAGGAGGCGGCGGACGCGGCCGAGCCGGGGCTGGCCGACCGCGTGGCGGCGGTGCAAGCCGAGATCGACAAGATCGACGCCGAGCTGGAGGGGCTGGGCGACCCGCGTGAGGACCTGCAGAAGCTGGAGGCCGAGCGGGCCTCGGCGTGTGAGAAGCTGCGGGTGGCGGAGGCGGCGTTCCGGGCCGCCATGGTGCAGTACCACCAGCACCAGCCGGCGGCATTTGAAAAGCAGCAGGCGGGGCTGGAGCAGATCCGGCTGGCGACCAAGCGGCGGGAGCGGCTGGTGCGGCAGTTGGCTGAGTTGTCAAGCGTTTCTTGACCACTGACGGGCTGAACCATGGCGGCCACCGGGTTTGAAAACTGGATCACGGCGGCGACCACGCCGGAGCGGATCGCGCTGCTTCGGCAGCACATCGCGGCGTTGAGCCAGCGGCTGGCCACGCCCGACGTATCAGCCGACGGCAAGAGTGCCAGCTATGCCACCCTGCAGCGCGAGGTGTCTGAGCTGCGGGCGGAGCTGAAGGAACTGGAGGCCCGGCCGGATGCCGGTGGGCGGACCAGCCCGGTGAGTGTGGCATCGTTTGAGCGGATGCCCGAGTTCTAAAGCGTGAGCAAACCCAAGCGGCGACCGGCGAACGCCGGCGAGATCAAGGCGAAGGCTGAGCAGGCTGAGGCGTTGGTGCGCCTGGAGCGTGCCACGTTGGAGCGGCGGTACCTGCGGCTGGCGTTGGGGGATTACCGATCGGCCAAGCAGAGCCGGCTGCGGCAGGGCGGCGGGGCCGCCGGCGGCGAGGGCCGCACGGCCAGCGGCGCGTGGCACCTGGATGCCCAGACAGCCCGGCTGCTGCGGCGGGATGCCCAGCGGCTGGCCCGCAACAACCCGCTGGGGCGGGCGTTGATCGGACGGCTGGTGGACTTTGTGCTGGGCCGCGGCCACAGCCCGCAGGCGACCACGGCGAGCAAGGGCTGGAATGACCAGGCCGAGCGGGTGTGGGCGGAGTGGGCGGAGACGGCGGGGCTGGATGAGGCCTTGGAGCTGGCGTACCGCGGGGCGCTGGTGGACGGCGATTGTGCTTTGCTGATGCTGGATGACGGCGGGGTGCAGGTGGTGGAGGCGGATCAGATCACCACGCCGAAGAGCGGTGGCGGCACGGTGATCACCAAGGTGGTGGTGGTGAAGGCGGGGGACAAGACCGGCGGGGAACCGGGCAACGTGATCAACGCGGGCGTGGAGATGACGCCCACGGGGACGGTGGTGGCGATCCATGTTGCCGAGTGGGAGGGCGACGGCAGCAAGCTGAGCGAAACCACGCGGCGGATCGTGTGTGGCCCGGACGGCCCGGCGCTGCTGCTGCGGCGGCGGACGCGGGCCAGCCAGGTGCGCGGTGAGCCGCTGCTGGCGGCGACGGTGGACACCTTCGAGCACTTGGAGCGGTTCACCGAGGCCACCGTGGTGGCGGCGCGGATGGCGGCGTGCACCGGCGCGGCGATCAAGACCGAGTATCCGGCGCTCACGCAGGCCAGCATGCTGGGGGCGACGGGCGAGCCGAACAGCCGCGGCCAGCAGCAGCGGGCGCTGAGCTGGGAGCCGGGGATGGTGTGGCACCTGAAGCCGGGCGAGAGCCTGGAGCAGGTGCGGCCGGAGCAGCCGACGGGGGAGTTCAGCGACTTTGTGCGCACGCTGATCCGGATCGCCGGAACCGACAGCGGGCTGCCGCTGGAGGTGTGCCTGCTGGACTTCAGCCAGGCCAACTTCCACTCCAGCCGCAGCGCCATGGGCGTGATGTACCGGTTCATCGAACGCGAGCAGAAGCGGCTGCAGCGTGAGGTGCTGGCGCCGCTGTACCGCTGGGTGATGCGGCGGGCGGTGGCGGCGGGCACGCTGCCGGGCAACGTGGACATGCTGCGGCACCGGTGGATGGCCCCGGGGCGGCCGGTGCTGGACCCGCAGGCCGAGGTGGCGGCAGCGATCCAAGCGGTGGACGCCAACATGCGGACCAAGGAAGATGTGGTGGCGGAGATGAGCGGGGCGGACTTTGCCACCGTGGCCGAGCGGAGGGCGGCGGAGCGGAAGCTGGAAGAGCAACTGGGGATCCAGCCGCCGACGACGCCGGGGGCTGGCGTGCTGGGCGGGGCAGCGGGGGGTGCGGCTGCGCCGGTGCCTGCGGCGGCGGCGGCGGAGAGCACGCCAGCGGATGGGGCGGCCGAACCGGCTGCGGCGGTGGTGGCGGGTGCGGACACGGTGGCGGACACGGCGCTGAACGGTGCCCAGGTGGCGGCCCTAGCCGACCTGGCCATGCAGGTGGCCACCGGGCAGTTGCCGCTGGCCACTGCACGCGGCATCGCGGAGGCGGCATTCCCGACCGTGGACCCGGCCGTGCTGGACAAGGTGTTCGGCCCGCTGGCCAACTTCACGCCGCAGACCGCGGCGGTTGCTGGAGGTGCGGCATGAGCAGTGAGGTGCGGACCAATCGGCCGATGGCCCTGCGGGCGGAGCTGGTGCGGAAGATGAGCGAGGCCGGCGGCAAGGCCAGCGAGCTGCACCATGGCGGCGAGAGGTGGCCGGCATCGCCCAGCGATCGCACGGTGAGCCAAGAGGTGGAGGTGGTGCGGGTGGCTGGGGCGCTGTGGCAGTACTTCGCGGCTGACCTGGCCGGGGCGATTCGCACCGCGGCGGAGCGGACGCGGCGGGATGTGGTGGTGGCGATCAACTCGCCCGGCGGGGATGTGGCCGGGATGGCTGACCTGGTGGCGGCGATGCGGACGGCGCGGGCTGCCGTGGAAAGCAAGGGCGGGCGGCTGGTGGCCCTGATCAACGACGAGGCGTGCAGCGCGGGGTACTGGCTGGCCAGCCAGGCCACCGAGGTGTGGGCCACGCGGCTGGCGGAGGTGGGGTGCCTGGGCGTGTACGCCGTGCTGTACGACGAGAGCCAGGCGTTTGCGGCCAGCGGCGTGCAGCCGGTGCTGGTGGCGAATGACGGCGCCGGGCTGAAGGGCGCCGGGCTGCCGGGGCTGCCGATCAGCGAGGACCTGGTGGCGCAGGTGCGGCGGAGCTGCAACGCGGCGACGGCGCAGTTTGTGGCCGATGTGGCGGCGGGGCGGGGCAAGCCGGTGGAGGCGATCACGCCGCTGGCGACGGGGGCGGTGTGGACGGCCCGCGAGGCGGTGGCGATGGGGCTGGTGGACAAGGTGACGGCGGGCGGGTTGGCGGAGGCGGTGGCGGAGTTGAGCAACGACAGAGCAGGGCAGGCCGCAAGCCGTGCGGGCCGCGCTGCCGGACGCACAGCCGCACGGCGAGGTTACAAGATGGACGACAAGAACAAGCAGGCGATCACGATGGAGGAGCTGGAGGGCATGCCGGGCGGGCCGGAGCTGATCCAGCAGATCAAGGACTCGGTGGCGGCGGAGGCTGCGGCCAAGGCTGCGGCGGAGAAGGCCGAGGGCGACAAGCCCAAGGCGGCCACGGTGGCCGAGCTGCGGGCGGCCTTCCCCAACCAGCCGGAGTTTGTGCTGGCGGCCCTGGAAAGCGGCGAGAGCCTGCTGGCCGCCAAGGCCCGCATGGGCGACATGGCCGCGCTGAAGCTGGAGGCCATGGCCAAGCAGGTGGCCGAGCTGCAGGGCAAGCTGGCCGCGGCCGGTGGTGCCGGCGGCACGGCCCCGGTGCGGACGGCGGGGAACCCTGGGAGCAAGGGCAAGGTGGAGGGCACGGTGCAGGAGCAGTACAACGCCGAGGTCGAGCGGCTGATGGCTGAGCACAAGTGCTCACGCATGGCCGCCTTCGGCAAGCTGGCGTCCGCCAATCCGACGCTGAACCGCGAGTACTTCGACTGGAAGCGGCAGCAGCGCTAAGCGGCCGACGCGCTCACGCACGCCGCCCACCCAATCGACACACAGACACACAGAACAAGGACAGCAGACCATGAAGTATCACGATGGCAACATCACCCTGATCGCGGCGGTTGACATTCCTCAGTTTGCCCGAGTCTCTCGCAACGCCAGCGGCCAGGCCACCCTGGCTCCGGGCAGCGGCCACTGGATCGGCGTGGCGCAGTCTTCGGTGGCGGCCGGCGAGCCGGTGGCCGTGCAGCCCCGACTCAACGGCGGCACGGTGCCGATGATCGCGGCGGCAGCGATTCCCAACAACGGCCACGTCTTTGAGCGGGGTTCCGGCAAGATCGGCCCGGCGCCGATCAACGGCGTGGGCGCACCGATCGGCCGGGCCATGCAAGCCGCCAGCGGTGACAACGCGGTGATCGAGGTGGTGGAGTTGCCGGCGGCAACCCACACCATCTATACCGCCAGTGCCGGCGACGACACGGCCAACCAGGCGGACATTGACACCGGGCTGGGCGTGAACCCCACGACGGCCTTCGCGCTGATCCGGTCTACGGCGGGCGTGATTCGCGTGCCCACCGGCGCCGTGAGCTTCCCCGGTTCGGCCGGCGTGGTGCGCGTGGTGGACACGGGCCTGGCGGTCAACGAGGTCATTCTGCTGATGACCTTCTGAGCGATCACATCGGCCGGCTGACGACCGATTCAAACACAAACGAGCAAGGAGCGCAATAAATGGCTGGTGTGAATGTTCCGACGAATCAGGTGATCCGCGAGGATCTGACCGGCTACATTGCCGGATTCAACCCCGAGCTGAGCGGCTTTGTGGCCCACAAGGTGCTGCCGGCCAAGCTGGTCAACGAGCAGGATGGCGTGATCTACCGCATCCCCGCCGAGGCGTGGCTGACCACGGTGGACACTGAGCGTGCCGCCTACGGCAGCACGTCCGGCAGCACCTACACCAAGGTGCCCGAGACGTGGAAGCTGGTGGAGTACGCCCACAAGGAGGCGTGGGATACCACTGACTCCCGCGGCTACGACTCCAAGCAGCAGGCCGACGAGATCCGGGCGGTTCGGGCGTCCGGCACGATCCTGCGGGACTACGAGCGCAAGCTGGCGGCGCGGCTGTTCAACGAAACCACCTTCCCCCTGAGCGGCACCACCGGCTTCACGGCGTCGGCGTTGTGGACCAGCTTCGGCACCAGCACGCCGGTGGCCGACATTCAGCGGGCCAAGCAGTTCATCCGCGAGAAGACCGGCATGGAGGCCAACATGGTGGTCATTCCGACCGTCAACGTGGAGGCGGCTGCCAACTCGGCCAACGTGCTGTCTCGGGTGAGCGGCTACGACCCCGGCACGCGGAGCGGCACGCTGAACCCGGCGCTGTGGTCGGAGCTGTTCGGCATTCCCGTCGATGGCATCATTGTCCCCAACGCGTTCAACAACACCGCCAACCAGAACCTGGCGCTGAGCACCGCCCCGCTGTGGAGCGCCAACTACGTCGGCGTCGGCGTGCGGAACACCAGCCAGGACCTTGAGCTGCCGCAGCTGGGCCGCAGCATGATGCTGAGCTCCGAGTACCAGGTGACTGGTGTGGAGGCCAGCAGCACGGTGACGGTCGAGGACGCGCAGATCGTGATTGACGAGTACAGCACCGCGGACAACAAGACCAACTACACGCGGGCGACGATGACCCGGGCGGCCAAGTTCTTCAGCACCGACTGCTGGGTGCTGATCCGCGTCCGCTGATTCGACTCCAACCGCTGGTGACACGGCACCGGCGAGTACTACACGGGACGGTGGTGGTGACTCCCACCGGCCCGATTTGACGAAGGCGATGACCATGCGAAACCTGCTGCGAAAACTGGGGCTGAGCGACTGGCAGAGCCTGGTGTGGAGCAAGCGTGCCCAGGGCGCCAAGATCGGGCTGCTGATCGGCGTGGTGCTGGTGGTGGCGCTGGTGCTGGTGACGCTGGGCGGGTGCTCGGCGGCGGACACGCAGAGGACGCTGGACGGTTTGAACGCCAGCCAGGCCGAGGTGGCCGCGGCCCAGGAGCGGGCGGCGGCGATGGAGGAGCAGGCCCGGCTGATGCAGGCGGACAACGAGGCGCTGCTGGCCCGGGCGCGTGATGCGGAGGCGGCGGCCAAGGCGGCCGGCGATGCGGCCGCGGCGGCGACGGCGGCGGCCCAGGCGGCGACGGCGGCCAAGGCCGCGGCTGCGGCCAAGGCCGACGCGGAGGCGGCCGGCAAGCTGAGCGAGGGGGCGGCCAAGGTGCAGGCCCAACTGGCCCAGGCGGTGCGGGCGATTGAGGCGGCCAAGGGGCCGACGGGCGAGATCACCCCGGAGGGGGCGATCGCCGCAGGGATGACCGCGGTGGCACCGGCGGTGCCGGGCGTGGGCGTGATTCTGGCGGCGCTGGCCCCCACCGTGCTGAGCATCGGCGCGTGGATCCGGGCGGAGGCCAAGGCCAAGGCGGCACGCAACGCCGCGGAGGCGATCGTCAAGAGCGTGGATGTGGTGCGGCTGGCCGAACCGGCGGTGGCCGAGGGGATGGCCAAGCGCCGGACGCTGGCCCGGGCGGTGCTGACCGACACGGCGGCGAAGATCGTTGACAACACGCGGAGCAGCTGAGCATGAGCCAGGCGGCCGGTGACGACGCGAGCGTGCGGGTGAACATTTCCAACCACGACTGGAAGCGCATTGTGCTGCTGGTGGCTGGAGCGGGCATGACCAATGTGGGCCTGCTGCTGACCTGGGTGTGGCACGCCGATCGCCGGATCGGGCTGCTGGAAGAGCGCGACGCCAATCGGCAGCAGGCCATGAGCGAGATGACCGCGGAACTTCGAGAGCTGGTCAAAAACGAGATCCGGCCGATGCGTGACGATTTGCAGCGGCTGCTTGGGCGGCTGAGCGTGACACCCAGCGGAGGCGGAGCCACGGGCAAGCCATGAGCGTGGACTTTGCGGGGATGCTTGAGGCGGTGGAGGATGCGTTCGGTGTGGACGCCAGCCTGATCTACGACCGCCAGGAGCAGGGCACCGCGGCCCGACCGACGATGGACGTGGCGACGGGGCAGCGGCGGCGGGCGGTGGACCGGTACGACGTGAAGGTGAACGTGCTACCGGCCACGCAAGGGATGAGCGGCGGGGGCGGGGGTGTGCCGAGCGGCGAGCGGCAGTATGTGGTGCGGGCGGCGGGGCTGCCCAGCGGGGTGCGGGCGCCGCGGGCGGGGGATGAGCTGCGGCTGTGGCGTGTGGAAAACCAAGCCCGGATCGACACGGTGGTGGCCCGGGTGGTGGAGGTGAGCGAGCAGGTGGGTGGGCAGGCGTACCTGCTGCGGTGCGTGCAGGACCGCACGGCAGCGCCCAGCGTGCTGGGGCGGTGAGCGGAACACAACGGAGACATAGACCATGCCAAGCATCAATGCCGGCAACCCGGTGAAGTTTGAAAACGGCGGCACGATTCTGATCGGCGCCGATGACATTCTCAGCGTGCGAGAGGGCACGCTGAGCTGGCAGGTTCGGGGCCTGGAGCCGATTCCGCACATGGACCGCGGTGTGTTGATCGACGTGTATGCGGGCAACCAGCGGCCGTGCAGCATCTCGCTGGACATCAAGTACACCGCGGGCACCACCGGCATGATCGGCACGGGCACGCCGCCGGGCGGGTTCCTGAGCAAGATCCTGGGCGCGCTGACCGGCGGCCTGGTGAACAACCGCGACTCGGCCGGCAAGCTGTTTACATTCAGCCTGACGGTGCGGATCCCCGACGGGCTGGGCGTGGCCACTGGCGACCAGTACGTGTGGGCCAAGTGCTACCTGCCCGATGGTGTGAGCTACTCGGCCGGCAGCGGCGCGGACTTTGACACGCTGAGCCTGACGCTGGAAAGCTTCAGCCTGTCTCCCACGATGACCCGGTTCTGAGCAGCGGTTGAGCCATGGCCCTGATTGACCACGCCAAGATCGAGCGGCTGGTGCTGGGGCGGATGATCTCCGCCCTGGGCGACCGCTACACGGTGCTGCACTACGTCGAGCCGCACGCCGGCGACGATGAGGCGGCGCTGGGCGTGGCGGCGGACCGCGGCGTGGTGCGGCTGCTGCCGCTGGCGTTCTCGCCACTGGGGCGGCAGCAGGGGCTGGCCAGCGAGCCGGACGCGGTGGCGGTGGCGGTGGCGATCAACGTGCGGCTGCCGGTGGCCCGGGTGATCGGCAGCGGGCTGGACGGCTTCAGCGGGCCGGGCAGCGAGGGGGCGGGCGGGGGGGTGGGCACGGGACAGGAGGGTGCACGCGGGAGTGTGTATGCCCTGGCGGCGTGCCTGCGTGACGTAGTGAATGCGATGGCCGAGGTGCGGCTGGCGGATGCGGACGGCCAGCACGTGATCACGCTGGCGCGGGCGACGGCGACGGCGGACGATGGCGGCGGCGGTGACCAGCCGCTGCTGGCGACGGGGGCGGTGACGGTGGAAGGTGTGGCCCAGCGTGTGGGCAGCCCGGGCGTGGCGGTGACGGAGTTCTGATTGTGATCGACCTGAGCGAGCTGGCCAGTGTGGGCGTGCCGACGGTGACGGTGACGGTGCGGGGGCGGGCGTGGACGGTGCGGGCGCTGACGGACCTGGAGACGCAGGTGATCGCCGAGGCGTTCGCCACGCCGCGGGCGCCGATGATCAAAGACCCGACCAAGGGGAGCCTGGCGGCCCCGATCGCGGACTACCAGGATGAGGCGTTCCGCAACCGGACGCGCGAGTGGAACGCGAGCGTGCAGGCGGCCCGGGTGGCGGTGGCGGCGGACCTGCGGGGCGGGCTGCTGGGCAACGGCTGGAACGGCGGGGATGTGCAGAGCGGCAAGGACTGGCTGCGGACGGCGGCCACGCAACTGCGGGGGCTGCTGACCGATGCGGAGTTTGAGGCCCTGGCCAAGGCGGTGGACGACGCGGGAAAAGCGGGCGTGACGGCGGAGCCGCCCGCCGGTTGATCGTGCCCGCGGCCGATGTGCCGGCGGATGCGATCAGCGAGGGCGAGAGTCTGCCGGAGCGGTACTGCACCACGCGGTGGTATGCCCTGCTGAGGGTGTGCGAGCGGATGGGCTGGAGCCTGGAGCAGGTGCTGGGCCTGCGGCACGCGGACCAGGAGATGGTGCTGCGGTTTGAGCAGGTGCGGCAGCAGGAAGAGGCGGCCGAGCGGCTGGCAATGGTGCGGGCGGTGACGGCGGCGGGTGCGGGTGGCGTGGGAAGTGGTATGCGGTTCTGAGCATGACAAGCCCGGGGACCATCAAGACCGATCTGCGGGGGCTACAGGCCAAGCTGGGCCGGTACCGCACCAACAGCCCGGAGGGGCGGCTGGCCGGCGCCCGCGAGCTGGCCCGCGTGATGGTGGACAACCTGCTGGTGCTGACGCCGATTGACACCGGCATGCTTCGGAACGGGTGGCGGCTGGCGGCGCAGGCGGCGGACCTGGGCACGTACCCGCGTGAGCCGCAGAAGGAAAGCCGGTTCGTGCGGCAGTGGGTGCGGAACCTGAGCAAGCAGTATCGGCGGTGGGACGCCAAGCTGCGATCAGCGATTGAGCGGGGCGACGGGCCGAAGGAAATCAAGCGGCTGCAGCGGCTGCGGGACAAGGCGTTTTTCCAGCTCGGGCGGTTCTTTGAAGAGCGGGAAAATCTGAACCAGGACGCCAGGGTGGTGTGGGCGGGCGGGCGGAACCTGAACTTCACGGTGCGGACCAAGAGCTACGGCGGCACGGCGGTGATTCACAACGATGGCAACACGGCGACGGTGCTGCTGAAGAACCGGGAGCCGCACGCCAGCATGGTGGAGAAGCAGAAGCGGCCGGTGGCCAAGGCGTCGGCGATCGCCCGGCAGGTGGCCAAGGCGAAGGTGCGGCGGCTGGTGTTGCGGAAGATCAAGAAAGGCGAGCCGGGCGCAGGCCGGGCTGCGGCCTGAGCGGCGGACTGAGCGACGGGCGGTGCGGGAACCACAGCCATGGCAGACATTGACTTCACCACCAGCCTGAATGACAAGGGCTTCTCGGTGGGGCTGAAGAACATTGAGAAAGAGGCCAAGCGCACCAGCAAGGCGGTGGATGGGCTGTTCAAGCTGGAGGTGCTGACGAGGATCACGCAGGGCGTGAGCCGGATGGTGACCAGTTCCATGCAGGCGCTGGCCCGGGAATCGGCGGATGCGGCGGACTTTCTGGCCGACCTGCAGCGGGCCCAGCAGCAGCTGCTGGCGGCGGTGGGCAGGGAGCTGCTGCCCGGGTTGCGGACGGGCCTGGACACGCTGCGGGAGGCCGGCGCCACTGTGGCCGAGGTGTGGCGGGGCGTGATCGACGCGGTGCAGGTGGGGCTGCGGTTTGCGGGATTCCAGAACATCCGCCAGGCGATTGATGAGACGGCAAGCCTGCGGGCGCTGGCCAGTGTGAACGCGGATCTGGATCGGCAGATCGCCGCGCTGCGGAACCAAAAGAACCAGCAGACCGGTGCGGGCGGCGTGCGCAAGGGCAGCGGGGACGTGGAGGGGTTGATGCGGGACGCCCAGCGGGATATCGACGCCACGCTGAGCGACCAGGTGCAGAGCATGCTGCGGCTGGAGACGATTGAGCAGCAGCGGCTGGACCGGCATATTGAGCTGGACAAGCGGCTGGCGGGGATGACCGCGAGCGAGCGGCAGAACTTGAACGAGGCAGAGGCCCGGCTGCGGATCGACCAGGCGGCGGCGGCGCTGAGCCAGCAGGTGAGCCGAGACGTGGCCAAGCAGCAGGCCGACCTGGCCAAGGCCAACGCGGAGCGCGAGCACGCCCAGGTGCTGGCGGTGCGGGGGCAGCTCAACGACGAGCGGCGGCTGGAGATCGAGAACATGCGGCTGGCGGGCATGGGGCGGGAGGCCGAGATGGCCGAGCGGCGGCTGGAGTGGGCCGAGCGGCTGTGGGCGGTGGAGGAGAACAGCTTGCTGGGGGAGCAGGAGAAGGTGGACGCCAAGCGGCGGCTGCTGGACCTGCAGAAGCAGCAGGGCGTGCTGCTGGACCAGCAGGCGGCCCGCGAGATGGAGCGGCGGATGGGCTGGGGCGGGCTTGGGATGAGCCTGGGCGGCGAGGCCCTGGCCAACCTGGGCTTGTCTGAGCAGGTGTTCGGCCCGCCGGTGCAGCGGGCGGACAGCACGCCGATGGCGGCGGCGGCGGCGGCGACGGCCAAGAACACGGCCCGCACGGCGGAGCTGCTGGAGGTGGCGATCGACCGGTACATCTTCGGCCCGCGGGGGGCGGTGTTCCAGTGAGCAGGTTTGTGGTGGGCTGGGTGGTGCTGGATGTGCCCGCCACGTGCGGGCAGGGGCTGAGCTGGCTGGCGCGGTGCCAGCTGCTGCGGCGGCGGTCGGCAGGGTTTGTTGAGCAGGGGCGGGTGCGATTCAGCGAGGGCGGGCGGGCGTGGCCGACGCTGGATGAGGCCCTGGCGGAGATGCGGGCGGAGGCGGACAAGCTGGGCAGCCAGCGGCTGGAGCATTGCGTGGTGGACCTGCTGGCGATGGCGGAGCGGGCGGACGGGACGGCGGTGGTGGCGGCGGTGGATGATGTGGGCGGGGTGATCATGGTGGGGGAGCCGGCGTGGATGGTGCGATCACCGGCGGCGGCGGTGGTGAAGCTGAACTGAGAGGAGCACATGGCCGCAGCGATTTTCCATTGGACCATCGACCAGGGCGCGACGGCGACGCAGCTGTGGCAGTATGCGCCCAACGGTGTGCCGGCCAACCTGGCGGGGTGGACGGCGCGGCTGATGGTGCGGGCCAACGTGGCCGACGTGGCCCCGCTGCTGAGCCTGACCAGCCCGAGCGGGGGCCTGACGATCAGCGGGGCGGACGTGGTGGCGACGGTGACGGCGGCGCAGGCCGCGGCGTTGGCGGCGGGCGTGCACGTGTATGACGTGGAGATCGTGGCGCCGGGCGGCGATGTGGTGAAGCTGAGCCGGGGCACGCTGACGGTGCGTGCGGAGGTGACGCGATGAGCCAGAGCGGCGACGTGATTGTGGGCGGCAGCCAGACCACGGTGAACGTGGGCCTGCCGCTGCTGGTGACGGGCGGCGGCGGGGGCGGCAGCACCACGCTGGCGGGGCTGAGCGATGTGAGCGTGGCAGGGGCGACGAACGGGCAGGTGCTGACGTATGACGGCACGGTTTGGAGGGCGCAGACACCGAGCGGTGGCGGTGGCGGCGGCGTGACGGACCACGGGGCGTTGACGGGCCTGGCCGACGACGATCACACGCAGTACCTGATCGGCAACGTCGGCACATCGACGACGCGGAACAGCATCACGATGGGGGTGGGTGGTCGTGGGCTGAATATCGACGCGGTGGACGGCGTGGACCCGTGGCTGAGATTGACAGTGGGCGGGGTAGAGCGGGGCACGTTAGGGTGGGATAACGGATTCAGTATTCAGGGCGGGGTAACGTGCCAGACCGTATATGCGTCTGACTACATCTGGGCCGGCGCATCGACGACTTCCTTTGCTTCCCTTCGCCTCCCCCACGGCACGGCCCCGACTTCGCCGGTGAACGGCGATATTTGGACGACCACCAGCGGGGTGTTCGCCCGCGTGAACGGCAGCACGGTGGGGCCGATGCTTGGCAACGGCAACGCGCCGGGATCGACGGGGCAGATCATCTACAACGGAGGCGGCGGTGGGTTCGCGGCAAACTCTCTTTTCACCTACACGCCAGGCACCAGCGGCGGCCTGCGGATCGACAACGGGAACATTCTCTTTGGTGGGCCGCTGCCCAGCCGTCACACCAGCACCACGGTCTTTGCGCTCTTCCCCGGTGGCTCCAACTCCAACACCTATATCGGGTACAACACCGGCACGGCGTTCGCCGGGCTGAACATCAACAGCAATCGGGTTTATGACTCGGGAAACAACTGGGTGTGTGCGGATACGTCGCGTCCATGCTGGGCCATGTATATGTCGCACGGCACCTCGGCTGATATGTTTGAGATCAGCCGAGGTGCGGCTACTGCGGGCACGGCCAACACCACGGGCATCCTGCGCATCGACCAGAATCTTCGGTCGGCGTTCTTGGCTGCATCGTTCGCCAACACCACCGGCTTCACCGCCAAACTTGCGGTAGACAACGTGGGCGGCACGGCCTCGGACGCGGTTCTGCTGCTGCGGTGCAACGCTGCCCAGTCCGGCAACATCATCACCACGCAGACCTCGGGCGGTACGGCCCTCTTCACCATCGACAGCGCGGGCAAGGCGAACACCATCGCACCGACCACGGCGACGGCGAGCCTGACGCTGCCGCACGGGACCGCCCCGTCCAGCCCGGTGAACGGTGACGTATGGACGACGACGGCAGGCATGTTCGTGCGGGTAAACGGCGTGACCGTTGGCCCGTTGACGCAGCGCGGGCAGTGCGTGCGCGGGGTGTTCGGCGACGGGGCCGAAGGTGACTTCACCACCACCGGCAACCTGACATTGACCGAGCCGCGATTCTGGGACAACCTCACCGTCGCCACTGGGCACACGATCACCACGGCGGGTTTCCGCATCCACGTTCGCGGCACGCTGACGCTCAACGGCACGGGGGCGATTCGCCGGGACGGTGCAGCGGGCGGCACATCCACTTCGGCCACCGGCGGCACGGCGGGGGCAGCATTGACCGCCCAGTCCACCGGGGCCAGCGGAGCGGGTACGGCTGGTGGCAACGGGACAACGACGGCGGGGGCGCAGGGTGCGGCCCCGACCGCCCTGACGGCGGCGATGGGCGTGACGAATGCCAGCGTGAACTCGGGTGCTGGTGGCACGGGTGCCAGCGGTGCGGGCGGTGCGGTTCGGGCCGGTGCGGCTGCAACCCTTCGGCGGTTGCGGGCGTTCACGGTTCACCTGATCGACGGCGTGACGATCCTCAACGGTTCGCCCGGCGGTGCGGGTGGCGGCGGCGGCGGTGGTGATACGACCAACTCCGGCGGCGGTGGCGGTGGTGGCGGATCAGGCGGCGGAATCTGCTTCATCGCGGCGAGGAACATCGTGCTGAACACCGGCACGTTCATCACGGCGGACGGCGGAGCAGGCGGCAACGGTCGCACGCCAACGGTGGGCAACTGCGGGGGCGGCGGTGGTGGGGCTGGTGGTGCGGGGGGCGTGGTCTACCTGATCTATGAAACCCTGAGCAACAGCGGGACCATCTCGGCCAACGGTGGCGCGGGTGGCACGGGCGGGGCTGGCGTGGGCACGGGCACGGCTGGCACCAACGGCGGGGCCGGTGCGGCGGGCCTGATCATCCGGTACAACACCACGCTGGGGGCCTTCGAGTGAGCGTGAGGTACGACTGCAAATGCGAAGGGTGCGGCACGAAGGTGGGCGAGGCCACTTTCCCGTACCCCATTCCCGACGAGTGGCGGATTGCCAAGTGCGAAAGCGGCATGCTGTGTGAGTCGTGCGCAGACAAGATAAACGCAGAACAGGAAGCCAACCATGAATGACATTGTTTGGTATATTGTGTATTCGCCTGAAGCTCGGACGCACATCATTTCGCCGGTCTTGCCCGAATCACCCTTCCCCTACGCCCTCAAAGAAGTCACGTACTCCGTCGGTTATCCGGCGGTGTCCGCGATCTTTGATTTCGTGGCGGCTGCCGAGCAACTTCGCAGTGGCGGCGAGGCGGCGCAGGCGGTGGCTGTGAAGGTGACGATGAAGATTCCTGACGAACTGCGAGCACCCGGTGGTGGAGGCGGAGGCTGATCGGTGGCCGACCAAGCGAGCCAGTACAACCTGCGGGCCGGGCCGACGTGGGGCGAGGCCACGCCCTGGCTGGATGTGGGCCGCAACGGCTGGGAGTCGGTGGCGGTGAGCGTTCGCACCGCCACCGGCAACGCTGCCGGAGGTGTGTGGACGGTGCAGGTGACCACCGACGGCACGCTGGTGACCAGCCTGGCCAGCGGGCGGGCGACCGGCGGCGTGGTGACGGTGGGGCCGGACGCGACGCTGCAGGACCTGGATCTGCGCGGCGTGCGGCGGGTGCGGCTGATGCCGACCACGCCGAGCACCAACGCGGCGACGGTGGATGTGGCGTGGAGCGGGCGGAGGGCCAACGAGCTGGCGCCGCGGGCGATCGACACGGCCAGCGGTGGGCCGGGCGATGGTGTGCCCAGTGAGGAGTCTGCTGGCGGGAGCCAGCCGGTATGAGTGAGCGGTGGACGACGGTGGTGGGCAACCGCGCCCAGGGCAAGCGGTGGCTGGCCACGCCGCTGGGCACGTGGCTGGACGGAGCGATGCGGCGGAGGGGGCTGCGGCGGGACGCGGAGCTGCTGGAGGCCACCGCGGTGTGCCGGGAGGCAATCGCAGTGCTGTGCCGCGGTGGCGGGCAGGTGGACACGCTGCGGCGGCTGGTGGCGGGGCTGGAGCGGATCAAGCCGATGGGGCGGGCGGAAATGCTGGAGCTGATCGACGCGCTGCTGACGGCGGCGCCGAAGATGACCACGACGGGCAAACCCAAGGAATAGACCATGCCAACGAAGACACGAGCACGGGGATCGACCAACTGGGCCGACACGGTGTACTGGAACGGCGGCACGCTGCCGGTGACCAACGACGACGTGCAGGTGCTGGAGGGCACCGACTCGTTCGCCACCGGCCTGAACCAGGCGGGGGTGAACCTGAGCAGCCTGCTGTTTGATGCTGGGTACGGCGACCTGAGCACCAACGTGGGCGCGGCTGGCAGCCCGCTGCGGTATGACGTGAACGGGACCGGGGCCAAGCTGATGCGGTTCGCCGGTTCGTGCGCGGCGTTTTTCTTTCAGGGCGGCAGCACCGGCGCGATCGGGCAGTTGGAGTGGTTCCCCAGTGGCGGGGCGGGGCGGCTGCTGATCAGCGGATCCACGGTGACGACCATGGTGCTGCAGACGGGATCGGCAACCATCAACGACGACGTGGCGGTGACGACGCTGGTGGTGGAGGGCGGCGACCACCTGCTGCGGACGCACGCCAGCAACACGCCGGCGATCACGGCGACGGGCGGGCGGCTGCGGATCGAGCGGGATTGGACCACGCTGGAGATCAGCGGCGGGGCGGTGGTGACGATCGCGCTGGCGGCGGGCGTGACCGGCGGGACGGTGAACAACCGCGGCGGCACGCTGGTGTGGGAGGCGGGGGATGCGGGGGCGGTGAGTGTGTTTGCCGGTGAGCTGGACAAGAGCCGGCTGACGCGGGCCAGCGCGTGCGGCACGCTGACGCTGTATGGGCAGGCGGTGGAGCGGCGCGAGAAGGGCGTGGCGCGGCTGACGCCCAGCGGGCGAACGGAGATTGGGCGGGGGCCAACGGTGATTGGGTGATATGACCGAAAACACGAACGCGACAAGTGTGGCCGATCTGGCGTGGGTGCCGATGGCGGTGGCCGCGGCCCGGCTGGGGGTTTCCAAGCCGACGATCAGGAACTGGGTGGAGGCTGGGTGCCCGGCCCGGTGGGTGCCCGACCCGCAGGCGCCGGGCGGGCGTGCCCGGCAGGTGGTGATCGAGCAGGTGCGGCAGTGGGCGGCCCTGCACCGGCCCAGTGCGGCGGCCCCGGAGGCGGGCACGCACGGCGGGCAGCGGCGCGGGGCGGGGCGGCCCCGCAAGGGGCTGCTGGCGGAGGCGGCCACCGGGCGGCTGCCCATGGACCCGGAGGCGCTGGCGGCCAAGCGGGCGCTGGAGGAGGCGGGGCGGCTGCGGGAGCCGGGGCTGCTGGCCGAGGCGCTCAACGGCGAGGGCGAGCGGGCGATGAGCCTGGGGGAGGCCACGCGGCGGAAGGCAGTGATCACCGCGGCGGCGGCCCAGCTGGCTCTGGACCGGGAGCGGGGGCTGGTGATCGACCGGGCGGAGGCGGAGCGGGCGTGGGGGCGGCACCTGGCGGCGGTGCGGCTGCGGCTTGAAGGGCTGGCGGCGACGGCGGCGGATGCGGTGGTGGCGGCCACCCGGCTGCCCAGCGGTGAGGTGCGGACGGTGGCGCGGGTGATCCGTGAGCAGGTGGCGGCGGTGATGGCGGCGCTGGCGACGGACCCGCTGGCGGAGCGGATTGGCGAGGAGGCGGGGGAGCAGGCGAAGGGAGCAGCGTGAGCGGGACTGTGCCGGGGGTGCTGGTGGCGGGCGGGATGCCGGTGGTGGGGGCGGATGGGCGGGCAAGGGTGAGCGGGTGTTGTGGGTGTGGCACCGACCCGGTGCCGCCAGGCTCTGTCACGCTGTATTTCCGATCGTGCTGCCAACAGATTTTTTGCAACGGGCAGCCGGTTGATTTGCCTGTCTATCGGTTCGTGTTGCAAGAAGGCGACCCCCTTATCACCGAGATCGTCAGGCGAGACGTTGAGCGGCAGCGGCGGATGTTTTTCAAGTACGGCGACCTGTGCATGCGCTATGCGCGGGTTGAGGATGGTCTGCTGACTCCGGCCAACTCGGTACTGGGGGATCGGTCGGCCTTGGTGTACTTTCCGAATCTGCTGGTGAACGGCGATGGCACCTGCCCGCCTGGGGTGTGTTCGTGTACTGACCTTGTGGTTCTCGGAACGCGGTGCGCCGGTGGGTCGGACACCCTCAGCACGGGCAAGCGGGCGGCAAGTTGCCCGGCGCGTTTCTGCCAAGTGGGAACGACGTTTGACCAGATGCCGGGCGACCTGTCGCCGCGTAGTTACTGTTTTTCCTTCAACTCTGGCGCGCCGCTGGTGCAGTACAACCAGACGCTGCATCAACTGATCGGCGGCTTCTATGGCGACTGCTGCGAGTGTGAGTGCAACGTAGCGGACTCCCTCGCTGGCCTGAACAACTCGAACGTCAGCACGTGGCAACCGACATCGAAGTGCTGTTGTGGGCAACGCTTGAATGAGTTTGGTTCTCTGGAACCGTCCACCATTTGTACGGGTTGCGTGACGCAATACTCCAGCACGTTCCTATCGGAATCAACCACGCTGGTGCAGGGTGCGTGTGGGCCTGTCGGCAGTGTGGTGACGCTGACATTGCGGAACACCTACGCAGACGGCAGGCCCGATGAGGTGTATGCAGATGAGGTGTATGAGCAGAACGTACCCGTTGACTGTACGGATGTTCGGTCGGCATATCAGGGCACGGTGCCCACGCCGACGTTCTCGTACACCGGATCGTGCGGGGCCATGACCTTCAGCGCGACCGGGCCGCAGGGGTCATCGGTGACGATCACGATCACGTACACCTGCGGCGGGGGCGGCCCGTGTGCCAACCGCTGCTTCGCCTCGCGGCAATGGCCTATCGCACCGAACGACCCCGGAGGGCTGCTGTAATGGGCTGCGGATGCGGCAATCGGTACGTCGGGGATGGGATGCGGACCAACGCGGCCATGTGCCTGACCTGCCCGGGATTCCGGCGGACGGTCAAGGCCGATTGGTCCGTCTCGGCGGTGTGTTCCATCGACGGAAAGCCCTTCCTCCCCGCTGGCCTGCGGGCTGGCCCCTGCCCACTTGGCCGGCACGTGGACGCGGAGGGGCTGGTGCGGTGGCGGGGGGTCCGCTGGCGAGGCGTGCCCGACCCGTTGAGGCGGCGGCTGCGGCGGCTCGGTGTGGAGCTGAAGCGCGGGCCGCTGCCGGGGTGCGGATGTGTCCACCGATTGAAGGCGTGGACCGAAGGCGTGGCCGAGCGGGTGCGGGGGGTGTGGGTGGCGGCGGCGGCGTGCGTGATTCAGACGGCCCCAGGGGGGGCGGATGGGGCGGATGACTGAGCGGACGCCGACCACGGCGAGGGCAGCGGGCCGGGGGGCTGGATGGTTGGCAGCAGGGTGAGCCGGGCGATGAGGGTTTGATAGGTGTGCCAGGGGACGATCTCATAGTGACGCCAGGCCCCGGGCGTGGTGTGGCCGAGGAGGAGCTGGACCGTTTCGCGCGGGAGGCCGGTGGCCCGCAGGTGCGACCAGGCGGTGCTGCGGAGGAAGTGCGAGCCGCCGGTGCCGCCGGCACGTTCGACGGCTTGCCAGTAACCGGACGCGGTGAACCAGTGGGGGCCGGCGGCGGCGAACCAGGCGAGGGCTTCGGGGCTGAGCACGATATAACGCGGGGTGTGCTGGGTGCGGGCGGACTTGTTGGCCACAGTGAACACGCACGCGCCGTGCTGGCCGTGGTCGGGGCGCCACCATTCGCCTTCACGGCGGGCCATGCGGCCGACTTCAACCGGCCGGGCGCCGGTGAGGTAGGCCAGGGCCAGCCAGGGGAGCAGGCGGGGATCGGCCTTGCCGACACGGGCGATCCATGCGGTGGCGTCGGCCACGGTGCGGGCCTTTGGTTCGATGACGCCGATGCGGGCGGCCTTGATGGCGCGGAGGCGGACGGTGTGGGCGTGGCCGTTGTCTTCGGCCCAGTTGAGGAAGCGGCGGATGGCGCAGAGATCGTGGTTGATGGTGCGGGGGGCGAAGGTGGCGGCGACCATGGCGGCGCGAATGGCGTTGATGTGGTCGGTGGTGAGGGCGGACAAGGGGAGCGTGCCGACGGCATCGCGCAGGCGAGTGCTGTGGGCGGTGTAGTACGTGCGGGCGGCGGGGCCGGCGTCGAGGGTGATCGCGTCCAGCCAGGTGTCGATCAGCTGGTGGATGGGGCGAGAGGCGGCGGCGGAGAAGGCGGCCCGGCCGGTGATGGTGGCGGCCCGCCAGGCGGCCCACTGTTGGAGCTGGCTGGCGTACAGGCGGCGGGCTTCGGCTTGGTTGCGGCCGAGGTAGTGGGTGCGGCCGCCCCAGACGACGATCCACTGGCCGGAGGCGTGGCGTTTAAGAGCTGGCTGGCGGCGGTTGGGCATGGCGGTGACCCCTGGCGTTGAGCGAGGGAGGGTACACCGGGCGGCGGATGGCGGGTATATGGGGGTTGATGGCGAGTATGACGAGTGGCGGACCCACCAACGAAAAACCCCTGCTTTCGCAGGGGTTTTCTCAACTCCCCGTGTAGGACTCGAACCTACAACCTATCGGTTAACAGGCGAGCCAAGGCGGGGCTGTGGTGCTGTGAAAGACGCGGATTTGTGGGGGTTTGTACTCGGCTGGATGGCGGGTACGCGGGTGCGGCGTGGGTGCCGATGATCATCCGGGGTAGGTGGCGGCGGGGGTGCGGGCTTCGCGGGCCACCCGGGCGGCGTGGACGCGGCGGGTGATGCCCTGCCAGATCACCACGCCGATGGCCAGGAGGAGGGAGGCCGGGAAGGTGAAGGCGATGAGCGGCGTGGCAAAGAACAGGATGGCCACGTTCAAGAGGATCAGGAACAGGCCGAGCAGGTTGGCGTTGCGGCGTTGCCCGGCGGCGAAGGTGGCCAGGGCCTGCTGGTGGCGAGCGGCTTGCAGCTCGGCCAGGATGGCGGCCTGGTGGGCGGTGGTCGGATCGTGCATTGTGGTGGACTCCCCTACTGCTGCCCGGCCTGCGGCTTGGCGCGACGCTGCGGTGCCGCGGCGGGCGGGTGCTGTGTGTGGCGGAATGCTACGCGCTGGGGTTGGTGTTGCCGGCGGGGGCCAGCAGGTGCTCGGCGGCGGTGAGCAGGCCGAGCACGGCCGCGGGGTTGGTGCGGGCCAGCAAGCGGCCCAGGGCGGCGTGGGCGGCGGTGGCGTGGTCGGTCGGTGCGGCGGCGGCAGACGCCAGGTAGGCGTCGACCACCTGGTGCTGGTGACGACGCAGCAGAGCTTCCGCGGTGTCCAGCGCTTCGGCCCAGGCGGTGGTGGCGGTGGCGTCGATCGGTTCCAACGCATCTAAGGCACGGAACAAGGCCACGCCGGTGCGCACAGACGGCAGGCTGCGAGCGGCCTCAGCCGAGGCCACAGCGCCGACGGAGACGTGGGCCAGGTCGGCCAGTTTCTGCTGGCTGACGCCGCGGAAGACCCGGAGCTGCCGGAGCAAGGCGGCGAATGGTGTAGAACTAGGGGTAGTCACTAGATTAAAGATAGCAAAAAACTGGGGTAAACCCACCCCGGCCAAGCGGGGGAGCAGAAAAAAGTAGAAAAAATGGTGGACTGCTACTGGTCTGCTAGCCGACAGATGGTAACATGGGGGCGTCAGGGCGGCGAACCTGGCGTAGAGCGGCCCGGCCGGGGTCAAACCCGGCCAGGCTTTTTCGGACCCGTGACTCCCCACCCGGCCTTGCTCGGCCGGAGAAAGGCGCCGCCCATGGTTTGCTTCGGACCTGGAAATCAGCACCCCCCCCTGCTGGCCCCGGCCGGTTCCCCCGCACGGGGTGAATCGCCGGGGTCGGCTTCTTTTGGCGTTGACCCGCTGGCGGCGTTGGCTGAGTACGAGCAGGCCCGGCGTGAGACGTTGGACCGGGTGCGGGCGGTGGCGGTGCTGGCCCGGCTGCGTGCGTTGGTCGAGGAGCGACGGATCAGCGCTGACGGGGTGAGCTTTCTGATCGCGTTGTGCGAGACGCTGGAGGTGAGGCTGGAGTGCGATCGGGTGACAGGTACACGGCCGGCCGCGGGTTGAACGGCACGGCATTCTCCGCCCCGTCGACGACAGGCGACGGGTGCGGCTTCTCTCTCTCCTCCACAGCTCGGGTATCGCCGCAAGGTGATGCCCGGGTTTCCAGGGCCGGGTGACGTCAGAGAGAACCAAACGGCGAGGCTGCGGCGCGTGCCGCGGCTGTGCTGTTGTCTTGTGTGTGGAGATGTGTCATGGCTGAACTGGTGAACGTGGTGATGAAGCTTCGGGCGGCGGGTGGCGGCGAGGTGCCCATGCTGATGAAGAGCTACGACGTGGACGCCAACGACGTGATGAAGGAGTGGAAGGAGGCCAGCAAGAGGACCAAGGACAAGAGCGTGCCCGGGGATGACCGGACCCCGCCCTGGCGGTGGACGCTGGCGATGTACTCCACCAGGCGGGACGGGGCGGGGAAGACGGTGCGGGAGTTGCTGGCCCTGCCGCGGCAGAACCTGATCGCGGCGATGGTCAACAAGGGGGCGACGTTTGAGTACAAGCAGAAGCTGAGCTGCAAGCACCTGGCCACCACCGGCATGGTGTGGCTGGGCGACCCGGATGCGGTGATGCTGGTGGACGGCAAAGAGGTGGACGTGGGGGCGATGAAGGTGGAGGCGAAGAAGCTGGAGAAGCAGCCGTTTGAAGAGCAGTACGACGTGGCCAAGCGGTTGGGCCATGGGTGCATTGCGCTGGACGTTCGTGGTGTCGGCATTGGCAAGGGCAAGGACAAGACGCGGCACGTGCGGGTGCGGCCCCGGATCAGCCGGTGGTCGGCGGAGTTCCAGGCGTTGATTGAGCCGGACCTGGTGGACACGCTGACCGAGCTGCTGCGGTACTGCGGGAGCATGGCGGGGCTGGGCGACTGGCGGCCGGCGGGGCCGACGCCCGGGGTGTTCGGCAAGTTTGATGCTGATGTGGAGGTGGTGGGTGGGAAGGGGGCGGCCAGTGGAAAGCACTGAACACGAACACGACGACGGCGAGCGTGGCGGGGTGATCACGGGCCGGTCGTATGAGCCGCAGTTGCGTGCCCTGCTGGAGAAGATGGCGCCGATGCAGCGCGGCGACCTGGTGACGCGGGCCACGCTGGCTGAGTGGAGCGGCGAGGCTGTGGACGGGCACCGCATGAATGGGCTGATCGCTGCCCTGCGGAAGCGGCTGCTGAAGGATCGCGGCATCAAGCTGGCGTGCGAGCGGTACCGCGGGTATCGGCTGCTGCCGGCTGGCGAGCAGTTGCGGGACGGCTGCATGCAAATGGAGCGGGCTGCCCGCATGGTGCGGAACGGCGCCAAGGTGGCGGCGGCGGCACCGGACGCCGAACTGAGCCCGCGGGACCGCGAGCGGAAGTTGAGCGCGGTGGTGGCCATGGCCGGCATGGAGGCGATGCTGACCAAGCACGTGGACACGCTGGACCTGCTGGAGGAACGGCGGGCAGCGCGTCGGGCACGCGAGCTGCCGGGCTCAGCGACGGGGGCGTGAGCAACGACCGCGGCGCCGGAGACGGGCCGCGGGAGATTTGTGGCATGGCCTGGCTAGGCGGGGCACGGCCAGGTGGAGCATGGAGCCCACAGCGGCGGAGACGCCGGGCGTGGGCATTTGGGGTTCGGTATGGCGAGGTATGGCGAGGTACGGCCGGGCCTGGCGAGGTATGGAGCCCACGGCGGTGGAGACGCCGAGCGTGGGCATTTGCGGTCTGGCGGGGTTTGGCCGGGTTTGGTGAGGTCTGGCCGGGTCTGGCAAGGCATGGAGCCCACGGCGGCGGAGACGCCGGGCGTGGGCATTTGAGGTGAGGCATGGCGTGGCGTGGCAAGGCATGGCCTGGCGGGGCACGGAGCCCGGCGCCGTGGAGACACGGTGGCGGGCCTTTCAGCGGGGCGGGCGGGGCGGCAGCCCCGCCACAGTGGACCAGGACGACAACCACGATCGCAAGGAACGACACGATGAGCAGCGACACGGCAGAGATCAGACAGCGGGCAACCAAGATCGAAGTGCGAACCGCACAGCAGGCCGCACCGCCGGTGCCGGCGGCCAGGACCAGGTACCACAAGCCGCCGTCTGACGTGGTGATCGCGGCGCGGACGCTGAAGCCGGGGCAGTGGTTCGAGCGGCTGGGCGTGGAGCGGGTGGGTGGCTGGACGGTGATGGACCGGCGGATCGCGCTGCAGACGGCTGGCGCGATGAACGGCAGCCTGCGGGTGGGCAAGGTGAAGGCGGCGGCGTATGCCGCCCAGGGCGGGCAAACGGGTGCGGAGTGGCGGGTGGTGGTGGTGTACTCGGACAACCCGGGCAAGGTGCCCGACGGCATGGGTACGGCGCCGGTGAAGGCGGCGGGGGGTGCGGTGGGTGCGGAGCTGGCGGTGCGGAGCGACGCGGAGAAGGCCGCGGAGCGGGCACGGCTGGAGAGGAAGCTGAGCGGGCGTGGGCCTGTGGCGGGGTTTGACAGCCCGGGCAAGAGCGGGCGGGCACGGGCGATTCGCAACACCGAGAGCGAGGAGTAAGCCATGGGCGAGCAGACACGTGAGGCGTTGGAGGCGGTGCGGACGGACCTGGGCGAGATGCTGCGGGAGAGCGAGCGGCAGCGGCGGCGGGTGCGTGATGAGGTGCTGCGGTTGGCGTGGGACCTGGGCATGGATCACAATGACCCGGTGCTGCTGCGGGTGGCGGATCTTTCGATTCTGGATCTGGTGATGGTGGTGCGTGGCTGGGCGCAGGCCCAGCGGGAGCGGCGCGAGCGGGCCGAGCAGGCGGCGGCGGGAGGTGCGGCATGAGCGGCGCCCTGGCGTATGGGATGGATGTGGTGACCGGCCGCGGGTATGGCGTGGTGGTCGGCTGCCGCGGGGAGCTGGTGGTGCTGGTGGCGGAATCGGCCACCGGCCGCGAGGGGGATGCGATCGAGGTGTTGGCCCTGAACCCGGACCTGGCGGAGGCGATGGCCAAGCGGCTGGCGGAGGCGGCCCACAGCGCCCGGGCGGCGGCGAAGCGGAACGCGGCGGTGGGCGAGCACGCCCAGCCGGGCACGGGGAGCAGGCGTGGGGGCGGTTCGGGAGGACTGTCATGATGGATGTGCTGATCGGAGCGGTGCAGGCGGTGGTGGGTGCGGCGGCGCTGCTGGCGTTGGCGGTGGCGGTGTTTGGGATGTGGGTGCTGGAGGATGAGCGGGGTGGGGCATGAGCGAGTGGCGCACATTCCTCTGCAAGCAAACCGGCGGCGACTACCTGCACGCGGTGCGCATTTTTAGGTACCGGGGAACGTGGGCGTTCAAGGATGTGGGCGGTTGGAGTTGGACGATGGAATGGGGGTTTCGGTCGGCGTTGGCCGCCATTCGCGCTGCGGGTCGGTGGCACAAACCGGACAAGATGCTGCGACCGACACCGGACCAACGCAGCCTGGACTGGCGGCGGAACAGAAGGCGAGGTGGGGCATGAGCGACACGCTGAGCCTTGACCTGGTGGTGACGCGGAAGCCGCACCGGTGCTGGGGGTGCGTTGAGACGTTCCCCAAGGGCACGAAGATGTGGCGGCACGTTGGCAAGAGCGACGGCGTGCTGTTCAGCACGTATGCCTGCGAGCCGTGCCAGGCGGAGATGAATGAGGCGTGCAGGCGGGACCCGTACCTGGCGGATGAAGGGTTTGACCAGGGCTGCGTGCGGGACTGGCGGGCGGAGGCGGAGCGGCAGGTAGGAGGTGGAACATGAGCGGGCGACGGTTTACCACGTGGGACAGCGACCTGAAGAGCACGCGGTATTGGCGCCAGTGCTGGGCGGGGCGGCACAGCCCGCTGCGGGCGCTGCTGGAGAAGGGCGGGCATGAGGTGCCGCCGTTGCCGCCGGCCCACCTGGACTTGTCGGTGCCGGTGGAGGCCGAGCGGCTGGTGCGTGAGGCCAAGGCCAAGGCGGCGGATGAGCGGCGGCAGCGGCGGCCGAGCACGGCGGTGCCGCGGAGCGTGAAGCGTGCGAGAGAGGAGCGGACCGATGGACTGGAGTGATGTGTGCCTGGTGCTGGTGGGGGCGGTATCGGCCCTGATGACGCAGGATCTGTGGCGCTGGCTGCGGGACCGGCCCCGGCGATGGGCGACGGAGAACCCGAACCCGGCGCCGGATGGGGCGGCGCCGGTGACAAAGCGGCCCCCGTTTGGCCGCAACGGCAACCCTTCGGTGAATGAGGCACAGTGGGTGTCAGACGGGAAGGGCGGTGTGAGGTGGTTGGTGCCGGCTGAGCATCGGCCGAAGGCGACGCCAGCGCCACCGGTAGCGCCACGCGACGCGCGGCGGTTTCCGTTGCTGCTGGGTTGGCCTGGGTGGGTTGCCATTCTGCGGTGGGATGAACGGGGTGACGGACCTGCGGCGTGATCCTGGCCAGTGTTGCGGCCAGCGGCCCTTTTCGCGGGGGCCGGCACGCGGAACCACGGCGCGGGTGTGTTGCCCGCGACGGTGCCCGGCAGCGGTGACAGCGGCTGCGGCGGGCTTTGAGCGGGGCGGGCGGGGCGGCAGCCCCGCCACAGTGGAATACGAACACCAGAGGAGTCACACGATGGCGAAGCGAAGCGGCGGAAAGAAGGGACCGAAGGCCAAGGACCTGCGGGAGGTGGGGCAGAAGGCGAAGGTGGCCACCGAGCGGCCGGCGATGGAGCCGGGGGAGTGGGTGGAGATCATGGTGGGCACGGCCCGGACACTGAAGCCGGCGTGGGTGTTGGATGTGTCCGGTTTGAGAGAGCGGACGCTGGTGCAGGTGGTGTGGCCCAACTCGTGGGCGCATGATCCGGAGGACGATCGGGCGGCGTGGACCGGTGCCCAGTGGTTGCAGTTCAAGCAGCAGGTGCACACTGTCGGGCTGCGGGCGATGGAGGACCGCAGCCTGGTGCACCTGGGCAAGGTGCTGGAGGTGTGCGGGTTCAAGGATCAGGGCATCCCGCAAGAGAAGGCGGTGGAAGTGTGGCAGGAGCTGACGCGGCGTGGGCTGCGGAAGGATGAGGACGAAAAAGACGGCCCCGAGGAACCAGACGCGGGCGAGGACGACCAGGACGGCGGTGAGGCGGAGCCGGCCCAAGGCGATCGGACCGTTGGCGGCAAGATCTTGGAGGGGGCGGTGGAGGCGTTGGAGGCCAAGGCGGAGAAGGCGGAGGGCACCAAGCCGAGCGGCACGGTGCATGTGGAGATTGACAGGCCGATCGGGCGGCTGGTGGGCGAGCACGCGGACTTGCAGGGCGTGCGGCTGCTGCATGACCCGAAGACCGAGGAGGCGTGGGCGCTGGCCAGCAACGGGGCGGTGATGGCGGCCATGCCGGTGATGATGACGCTGCCGGAGATTGGGGCGGCGCCGTGGGAGGCGGACGTGGTGCCCGGTGAGGCGGCGATGGGCAAGCCGGGCAAGCCGCGGGCGCTGGAGCTGCGGGCCGGGAGGCCGCAGGGGCTGTTCGACACGGGCGTGGCGTGGGTGAGCAGCCTGGAGAACCGGTGGTGGGGGACGTGGAAGCCGACCAGGGCGTGCTGGATGGCTGACGCCCTGCCCAACGTGCCGGCGAACGGCCAGGGCGTGGTGCCGGTGCGGCTGCGGGCCGAGCAGCTGGCGGACCTGGCCAAGGTGGTGGGCGATGAGCAGGGCGGCGTGACGCTGCTGCTGGATGTGGCCGAGCTGGGCAAGGCGCAGCCGGGCGTGGAGGGCGAGAAGGCCAAGGTGCGGGTGGGCGTGGTGGGCGAGAACGAGACGGGCGTGGGTGCGCCGGTGGGCGTGCTGATGATGGAGGTGCAGGGGAGCGGCGCGTGCAAGCGGTACTTGGAGAGCCACGGGCGGCTGCTGCGGCTGACCGCGGCCCCGCGCAACCAGCTGACGGGCAAGATGGATTGATGGCGGCGGGGTGGGCCTGCCGGGTGCGTGGAAACACGGCCGCGGCGGATTGGACGGAGTGGAGCGGGTAGGGAGCAGGGCGAGCAAGGACGCGAGCAATGACCAGCGTGCGGCGACAGATTGGCGAGGGCGGGGCGGTGGCGCCGGGTGGTGGTGGTGGCACGCTGCGGCGGGGTGGCACGGGCCTGGATGCGGGCGTGGTGCGGGGGGCGGTGAACATCGCGGACGTGGCGGCCAAGATGCTGTGCATTCAGCTGAGCAAGGCGACCAACGGCGAGCTGGAGGGGCTGTGCCCGCTGCATGACGACCACAACCCGAGCTTTCGGATCAACGTGCGGAAGCAGCGGTGGTTCTGCAATAGCACGTGCGGCGGCGGGGATGTGTTCAACCTGGTGGAGAAGGTGCTGGGGGTGGACTTCCCGACGGCCCTGCGGCGGGTGGCGGAGTTTGCGGGGCTGGGGGGTGTGGCGGTGCCGGGGGACAACGCGGAGCTGACCATCGACCCGGCCAAGGCCGCGGAGGCGGAGCAGCGGGCACGGGAGGCGGAGGCCGAGCGGGAGCGAGATGAGGCCAAGCGGCGGCGGCGGGCGGTGCAAGCAGCGCAGAAGACCTGGGGGCGTGCGGCGGGCAACCGGGACCACGAGCACGTGCGGCGGTATGTGGAGGGGCGGGGCGTGCCGGTGGCGGCGCTGCCCGAGGGCAAGCTGCCGGCGAGCGTGGGGTATGTGGCGGACCTGCCGCTGCCCAGCAAGGACCAGGAGGAGGGCGCTGGTGAGCCGGGCGGGCCTGCGATCGCCCGGGGGCCGGCGGCGGTGCTGCGGTGGACCAAGCGCGTGGTGCACCCCGACGGGCGGCACGGCACGGTGGTGACGGGCGTGCAGCGGATCTATCTGGCCGAGCAGGGGGACGGCAAGCGGGCGGGGATGGCGGACCCGAAGGTGACGCTGGGGAGCGTGAGCCAGGGCGGGGGCATCAAGCTGAACCGGGCGACGGACGCCGAGGGCGTGACGCTGTGGGTGTGTGAAGGGCCGGAGACGGGCCTGGCGCTGCTGGCCGCGGTGGGCACGCTGCCGGGCGGGTGGGCGAGCAACGAGGTGTGGAGCCTGCTGGCGGCCCCGCAGGTGCGGCACCTGGCCCTGGGCAAGGTGCCGGAGGCCGAGCTGGGGCGGCGGGTGAGCCGGTTGGTGATCGCGGGGGACCTTGACAAGAGCCGAGCGGGGCAGAAGGCCGCGGCGGCGGGGGCGGCCACGGTGGCGGCGGAGCTGGCCCACGTGGGCCTGCGGGGGCTGTGCGAGGTGGCGGTGGCGTTGCCGGACCATGCGGCCGCGGGTGCGGAGCTGGTGGACGCGGACGGCAAGCCGGTGGCGGGGAAGAGCGTGGATTGGTTGGATGTGGTGGCACGGCATGGCGTGGCGGAGGCGGGGCGGCGGCTGGCGGATGCGGCGGCACGCGGGCCGGTGGCAGTGCCGGTGGGCGACGGCGAGGCGGAGGGGGCTGCGGGAGCGGGCGTGGCGGCGGTGAGCCAGGAGGACGCGGAGGCGGCCGCGGCGGCGGTGCTGGAGGCTGCGGCTGGGGACGGTGGTGGCTGGGGCGGTGGTGGTGACCAGGACGCGGGTGGGTGGGACGAGCGGAGGGACCCGGAGGGGCGGCCGATTCTGGACGACGACCGAACGCTGAAGGCGAGGAGCATGCTGCGGATGCGGTTTGCGCCGTGCCGAGCGAACGACCTGCTGCCCGCGGAGGTGGACGGCGCGTGGCGTGTGCAGTGCTACCAGAGCCTGTGGTACATCTGGCACCGTGACGCGAAGGGCGGCACGCGATGGGTGCCGATCAGCCAGGACCAGATGCACGCCATGGCCACGGCGACATTCGCGCAGTGCGTGACGTGGCAAAAGCGGCGGTTTCGGCCTGCGGCGCTGGCGGCGAGCGGCGTGGACGGGGTTCTGAAGGCCGCAGTGTATTACGTGGACGCCGGCGTGAGCCCGGAAGACCTGCCGCGATGGCTGCCGGCTGCTGCGGGACAGGACGGGCGGCCGTCATGGCGTTCACCCTTGGACACCAAGCCAACGGACGAGGACCGCGACCGCGACGTGATTGCTGTGATGAACGGACTGGTGCACGTGCGGGATTTCTTGGAGGGCAGGCCGCAGGTGAGGCCCCACACCAGCCGTTGGTTTAACACGGTGTGCCTTCCCTTCACGATCGCGCCGGAGCGGCTGGCGACGGTTGCCAACGAGGACGGCGAGGACCTGGAGACGGTGTGGCGTGAGGTATGCCCGCGGTGGATGGCGTTTCTGGCCGAAACGTTCGGGGCTGAGAGCCAGTGCATTGAGGCACTGCAGCGGTGGTTCGGCTACTGCCTGACCGCTGACACCAGCCACCAGAAGGTGTTGTATTTGCAGGGTCTTCCGGGCACGGGCAAGGGAACGATCCGGGAGGTGCTCACGTGCATCCTGGGCGAGCAGAACGTGCACAACGCCACGATGGACGAGCTGGCCGGGCGGTTCGACGTTGCGCCCATGGTCGGCAAAGCCGCGGTGGTGATCCCCGAGATTGAGATGGATTCAAAGACGAGCAAGGCGGCGGCGCTGACCCGGCTCAAGAGCATCACCGGCGGCGATCCCCAATCGGTGGAGCGGAAGCACCGCGAGCGGATCGGCCACGTGCGGATCCGGGCCAAGTTCATGTTGACCCCGAATACCGAGCCGAACCTGCCCGACAGCTCCGCGGCGTTGATCAGGCGGCTGATTGTGGTGCCGATGGGGAGGCCGCCGGCGAAGGTGGACCCCACGCTGCCCGAGCAGTTGAAGGCGGAGGCCACCGGGATCTTGTTGTGGGCGCTGGTGGGCCTGCGGAGGGTGCGCACCGCGGGCGGCCTGCTGCAGCCCGAAGAAGGGCGGCGCATGCTGGAGCAGATGCGGCGGAACATGAGCCCGGTGCGGGCGTTCGTCGATGACTGGTGTGTGCTGGGCCCAGGCGAGAGCTGCGATTGTGCTGTGCTGCGTGACGGATTCGGCGTGTACTGCGAGCGTGAGCTGGGGACAGATCGGTGGTCGGCGCCGGCGTTTGGCCGTGCGTTGATGGCTGCCGTCGGCGGCGTGCAGCATGACCGAGAGGGCACCGGCGAGCGGGCGTGGGTCTACACTGGCATCCGCCCGCTGCTGGCGGGCGAGGACCGGGCGGAACCTTGCAAGAATGTGCACGTTAGGGTGGGGGTGACGTTCCCCGGCCCCGTTTGGGGTGAGAGTTCGGCATCCGAAACTAGCACGATCTTCTAGGGATACGCTGCGATCATGGTACGATCTGCGTCGATCTAGTGGGTATCTCCATACCCTACCCCCCCCGGTTAGGTACTACCCTAACGACCGGGAAAGCCGACGGTTTAATGCCACGGATTCGGGGCGGGTGGGTGCTACCCCCCTTGATTTGCACCGGGAGGGTGGGTATTTTTGGGTGGACCCGCGATGTTCGCGGGCATAGCGCACGGCGGGCTGGCCCCGACCTGGAGCAACAAGATGGACCGAAGCAAGTGGACGACCTACGCGACGACCGGGTATGACCGGGACGTGGCCAACGATCACCGATCGCAGGGCGGTGTGCATCACCACCAGGTGCGGCTGGGCAGGGATGGGCGGTGGCAGTATCGCATCTTGCAGAGCAACGGCCGGCACGAAGCGGCGAGTGCGGTGGAGATTCTGGAGTACGTCGACGGGTTGGGGCGGTGGCGCCGGGCGGAGGTGCTGTGATGCTGCACGTGGGATTGTGTCGGGACACCGAGGTGCGGGCGGCGCGGATGCTGCGGCGGGCTGATCAAGAGGTGGAGTTGAGGGGGGATGTGCGTGAGGCGGTGTGGATTCGAGACGGCGTGCCGAAGCCGGAGTGGGTGGTGGAGGCCAGCTATGGACCGGAGTTGATCAAGCGGACGGTGCCAGTGGCCCAGTACGTGTGGCTGCACGCGCCGGAGGGTGATGAACGCACCGACGTGCAGAGGCGGTTCGGGAGGCCGGTCGGGGAGTGGCCGCCACCGCACCGCAGCCAGCCGACCAACTGGGTGGCACGGTGCGATCGGCTGCTGTGGGAGTTGGGCGAGGTGTGCCGGGAGATGCGTGAGCGGTGTGAGGCCAGCGGGTGGTTCGAGCGGATCGGAGGTGCGCCATGGCGGAGCTGAGCGTGGAGCGGCGGGCGGTGCTGGTGGCGACGGCGATGGTGGGCAAGGCCCGCGACGTGAAGGATCGGCTGCATGACTGGGGCGTCGACGCGGACGCGGAGGCGGTGCGGTTGGCGGTGGCGTCGACGGCGGTGCGGCACGCGGACGCGGAGCTGAAGGCGGCGCTGGCGGGGTTGCGGCGGGTGTGGGTGGTGGCTGAGGCAAGAGGGGGCGGGTCGGCGGCGTGGAAGTTGCGGGTGCTCGTGCGGCCTTGGACCGACCAGGGCGTCGACTTGTCGCGGGCCTACCCGGAGTTGGCTGGGTGGTCGACGGGCACCGGGGACTGGGAGTTGTGGGAGGTGAATCCGGCGAGTGGGCCGATCACTCCGGCGGAGGTGGAGGAGTTCGTGGCCGGGACGGTGGCGGAGTTCCAGCAGCACGGGCTGGGGGACGGGCGGCCGGTGGAGGTGCAGGTGGTGCGGTGACGGGCCGACCATTTGCCCGGGCCCGGGAAGATGGTGCGGGTGGTGGAGCGGCCGGCGGCCGGGCGATCAGCCTTTGGCTGCCGGTTGTGTTTTTGACCTGGACGGAGCGGGGGTGGAGAGCGGCGCATCCTGGACGTGGGCGGTGCCCGTCCTAGACGGCGCGGGCGGGCGCACGCGCGGTTGTGGGGTGCGGGGTTGGCGGGTGGTGGTGGGCGGCCCCCGTGGGCTGGGGGGTGTGGCGGCGGCGGGGTTGGGGAGGTGGGCGGTGGGTGGCGCAAGTTAGTGGGTTCCGTCCAGGTGGCGTCCAGGTACGTCCAGGTGCCGTATGGACGGGTTTGGTGCTGTGATTCCCGATGTTTTTGGTGGGCCGTCTAGAACGTCCAGGCATTTCTCATATCAATGTACAAGAGTTGAGAGAGGACCGAGGTCGAGAGGGGGGGTACACGCCCGATGCTCAAAATAGAAAGAAAGTGAAAAACGCGATTTGTCTGGACGTGGTGGACGGCGGCGCGGATTTGGTGGACGGTGGATGGGGCGTGGGTAGACTGTGGGCAACCCGCGGCCGGCCTCTGAGCATGGAGGCTGCGCGATGGTTCCGACACACAACGTGAGCACGATGACCGCGGCGGAGCGGGTGGCGACGGTGCTGGCCAACGCGGCCCGCGGGGTGTGGTCGCGCGGGTTGAAGCGGGCGGCGGAGCAGGCGGCGGCGCGAGCGGAGGGGCGGGTGGTGCGGCGGGCGCCGGGGCGGCGGGTGGGTGGTGGCGGCGGGGATGTGGACGGTGGCAAGGTGGGCAAGGGGGTGGATGGTGGAGAGCGGAGGGGCGGGTGGGTGAACGGTGTGCAAGCAAAGAACACCGACCGGTTCCTGACCTGGGGGCCGCGGTTGGGGTGTTTGCCCACTACGGACGTTTGTGATCGGGCGCACGGGTGCGTGGACGCGGATGGGCAACTGTTGAACGGAGCGAGGATCGCCAACGCTTCACCGCGGATGTATCCCCGATCGGCGCTGAACGGCGCAGGTGTGGCGCTGGACACGGTGGCGGAGCGGCTGGACGAACGGCAGCGGCGGCTGGTGCGTGAGGGGCTGGAGGTGGGTGGCGGCGGGAATGTGGCCGAACACGTGCACGCGGCGCTCGGTAGACTGGAGTCGTTGCAGGGCCGGGCAGGGTTGAGGCGGGCGGTTGCGCCGCCGGACCGGCGTGAGCGGTTGGAGGTGGACCAGTGAACCGAGGTACGTCTGGACAGGCGCAGCGAGCGCTGCGGTTGCTCGTGCGCTTGTGGGCGCGGAATGAACCGATCACCACCAGGGCGGTGCTGGGCGTGCTGGGCGGGCGGCGTGGCGGCGAAGTGGCCGCGGAGCTGAACGTGCCGGCGAACAAGCCCGCTACATGGGTGAACGGGTTTTTGGCGGACCTGCACCAGGGCGTGCACAGCGAGGGGATGGACAGCGCCGAGCTGATGGCGGTGATGACCGCGGGCGGCCCGGCGTCAATCGAGGACCACGACCATGGCGAGGTACAGCGGGCCGCGGCGGCGGGTGGGGGCGGAAGCCGGGGGCTGGGCGGCGATGCGGTGGGCGGCGTGCCCGGCGTGCGGGCTGCTGCGGCGAGTGGGGGCGGAGCAGTTCAGCAGCGGGGATTGGCGGTGCCGCAACCTGGACAAGTGCCAGGGGCGGCGGAAGGCCCGGGGCCTGGGGGAGCCGGAGAGCCGAAGCGGCGGCGGGCCGGCGGGCGGGCTGTTCTGAAGAGTGGAGGTGCAGAGTGAGCGAAGCGAAGCCGGAGAAGTTGGATTCGATTTGGCCCACGCCGTCGGGAACGCCGGAGACGATGGGGGAGGCGTTTGTGCTGGATGTGGTGCTGGCCATGGAGGAGTACCAGTGCACCGACCGGGCGGATCTGTTGAAGCGGATGCGGTGGGGGATCAAGGACGACCTGGCCGCGATCGCCGTGGCTGTTGATGCCCGCTTTGGGCGGATGGTGGAAGGGGCCAAGGCCGCCGGGTTCATCGACGACAAGGGCGAGGTGCGGAAGGTGTTGGGCACGCTGCCGCTGACGGCGGACGGCATGGTGGCGGGCATGAAGTGTGAGTTGTGGGCGGACTTTGCAAAGACTGACATCGACGCGCCAACGCAGTGCACCGGGCCGGGCTGGCCGTGCGTGCCGATGAGCCGGCTGTATGGATCGCGGGAGGCGGCCGACCAGGCGAGGCGGACGAATGAGGCCAAGCTGGCCCGCATGGCGAACGGAGGTGCGTGATGGCGACGGCGCAGATCTACACCGATGCCCGGCGGGCGCCGCGGCTGGAGACCACCGCCGACGGCGTGCGGGGCGTGCGAACGTACTGGGTCAACACGCACAACGAGGAGGCAGCGCTGGAGGCCCAGGGCGTGCCGCGGGTGGACGACCCGTGGAGCCTGACCAGGCCGGATCTGATCGCCACCCGCGTGGCGGTGCAGTACGTGCATGGCACCGACGACCCGCTGACCGGGACCGGTGGCCGGTGCGATGTGACGGTGGAGTATCAGACCCAAGGGTGGGCGGGGCGGCCCCCGCGGCCGGCGCCGCTGCTGCGGTACACCGAGGTGATCCAGACGGTGGGCAGCGAGACGGTGCGGTGGGATGTTCGCAAGGTGGACCCGACGTTTGTGGGGCCGCTGGAACCGGGCAGCCCGGCGTACCCGATCGCCAACGGGCAGGGCTGCACGCGCGAGATCGCGTTGTACACGGCGCGGGTGGTGACCTACTGGCGGCCGCCCGAGCTGGACAACGCGGCGCTGGCCAGCCTGTTTGACCTGGCCCAGACGACCAACGCCAACGCGATTACGCTGCCGCCGCTGCACGGGCTGACCGGGGCGGCGAGGATTCGGCTGGAGGTGGGCGAGGGGCGGTACCGCAGTTTTGCCACGCGGCCGGCGACGGGGCCGAACGGGGAGCAGCTGATCGAGCTGGTGCACGAACTGGCGATCGCGCCGACCCATGATTGGCTGTGGGTGGTCGAGTTGGCGGACGGCACCGCCGGCCCACTGGTGCGGAGCCAGCGGTATCGGTCCACCACGTGGCCGGCGGGGGTGTTCTGAGCATGCCCCCCCCACTGCCCAACCGAGTCAACCGAGACGATCCGATCACGGCCGAGCTGATGAACGGCCTGCTGGAGGAGGTGCGGCGGCTGCGCACGCAGGTGGAGAACCTGACCGGCGAGGGGGCCGGTTGGCTGGTGCGTGGCATCGTGGAGGGCCGGACGATCACCGGCACGGGCGGGCCGACCGGAGCTTTGGCCAGCGAGGTGACATACAGCATCCGGCTGCTGGGGCGGGACCGGGTGGAGACGTTCGGGGCGGATCGGCTGTTCGGCCGACCCGTGGCAGATGACTCGGCCAAGCTGGTGCCGGCGGCGGTGGGGAGCCGGGCGCTGGTGGCGGTGTTTCCCAACGGGGGGAGCACGGCGACGGGCGGCGGTGCGTGGGTGGTGCAGGCGATGGTGGATGAGCGGTTGGCGTTTGCGGAGTGTGAGCCGTGACCAAGGCGAAGCGGGATGGCGTGACGGACGAGCAGAGGGCCACGGAGATGGCGTGGGACCTGGTGCGGCCTATGCGCGGCAAGGCGTGGCGAGGGCTGAGCGCGGCACAGCGCGAGGTGCTGCGTGATGCGCTGTGGTTCCACCGGTGGCTGATTGTGCAAGGGATGGAACTGGGGAGAGCCTTGGCGACCAAAGGCGGCGGGCCGGGCAAGGGCGGCAGGCCGGGCAAGGGCAAGGGCAGGGCGAAGAAGGGAGCGAAGCGGTGAGCAGCGACAAAGTGGCGACGTTGAAGGTGGAGATTGAGGGGCGGCTGATCGAGGAGAACCTGCGGCTGCGTGACCAGGTGAAGGCCGCATCGGCTGCCAGCGTGGAGAACGAGAAGGCGGCGGCCAAGTACTACGTGACGCCGGATGGGGAATCCTTCAGCGAGGGCGAGTGCATTGCCGCGCTGGTGGCCCGGATCGAGCGGCTGACGGCGCAGGTGGAGATGGCCCGGGACCGCGAGCACCGGCTGCGAACGCAACTGGACGAGTGGCGTGAGGAGCAGCGGCTGGGCGAGAAGGATGAGGGGCGGCACCGCGACACGCACCAGGCCGAGCACTGGCCGGACTTCGCGGATCTGCCGATCAACAACAACGTGCCGCGTGCCCGGCAGCACATCAGCGCATGCTGTGATAGCGTGCTGATGCAGGGCGTGGACTACGTGCGGGCGGAGAAGTGCGTGAACGCATGCGTGGGCATCAAGGACCCGGCGAAGTTCGTGCGTGCGGCGGAGGGGTTGTACTGGATGATGGCGGTGCGGTCTGACCTGGGCGGCGCGGCGATGAACGCGGCGTTGCGAAGCTACCAAGAGGCCCGCGGCAACTACCCACCTATCCCCCCCACCGCCCCCACCGCCACCGCCGGCGGCGACGGTGCGGCGGGGATGGATGCTCCGGCGGCGTGAACAGGTACCCGTAGACCAGCAGGCCCACAAGCCACACCCCCACGCCGGCCAGGATGAGCAGTACCGTGCCTATGGAGACAGTGTACCAGATCAGCGATGAACGCAGCGAGGCGGCGGCGATGCTGCGGCGGGTGGCGGCGGAGGTGTGGACGCCGCGGCGCGTGCTGCCGGTGGACCAGTGGGCCGAGCGGTACCGCGTGCTGCCGCCGGGGAGCAGCAG
>Ga0209972_10000569_pt1 | contig 36406 bp, 29 predicted proteins | sample NOAtaG_7_FD_187302 | JGI IMG/M metagenome (GOLD analysis project Ga0209972, IMG submission 187302) | Freshwater lake microbial communities from Lake Erie, under a cyanobacterial bloom - NOAA_Erie_Diel1S_2200h metaG (SPAdes) (version 2) | ecosystem: Environmental > Aquatic > Freshwater > Lake ...
GAGCCGAAACTTCAGCGTTGGATACCGGCTGGCAAAAGGAGAAACACTAGCTGAAATTTTGGCGGATATGGACGAGGTCGCCGAAGGAGTAAATACCGTTAAAATCGTCAAAAAATGTGCAGATTTTTATCGCGTAAGGGCAATGATCACGGAAAGCCTGTATAAAGTTTTATTCGAAAATCTTACTGTGCAAGACGCACTTTCTCAGCTGATGCGTTTCCCTTTCAGCTTAGACATTGATTTCCTGAAAGAGTAAGTCTAAAATGCGGAGCGAATCCGCTCTGCCATCTGAATAAGTTCTTCGGAGGATGGCTTAAGTTTTGGTCTGGTAAAATTTACATCATCGGCACTATTCATAGGCACCAAATGAACATGGGTATGAGGTACTTCCAGACCGATAACGGAAATTCCGATTCGGCGACATGTAACAGCCTTTCGTAATGCTTTGGCGACTTTTTTAGCAAAGATCATCATTGGCCCAAAGTCATCATCTTCCAGATCAAAAATGTAATCAACCTCTTTTTTGGGAACAACCAGAACATGACCTGGAACCAGTGGCATCACATCCAAAAAGGCTATGAAAGAATCGTCTTCCAGAACAATGTGAGCGGGTATTTCCCGAGCAATAATTTTGGAGAAGATACTGGACATAAAATCAAAGTGTGATTTCTAAGATCTCAAATTCAATTTCCCCGGCTGGCGTTTTAATCATGGCAGAATCACCTTTCTTTTTACCAAGCAAACCCTTTCCAATTGGTGATTGAGTGGAAATTTTTCCGGCCTTCAAATCGGCCTCCTCTTCCGAAACAAGTAAATACGTTACGGTTGCATTATTTTTTTTATTCCGGATGGTCACCCTCGATAGAATCGAAATCGAATCGGTATCAATTTGAGATTCATCCAACAATCGTGCATTGCTCACAATTTCCTCCAACTGAGCAATCTTAGCTTCCAGTAATCCCTGAGCATCTTTTGCAGCGTCGTATTCGGCATTCTCGCTCAAATCCCCTTTATCGCGCGCTTCAGCAATCTGTCGCGCAATATCAGCCCGACCTTTACCTTTTAAAAATGCGAGTTCAGATTTAAGCTTATCAAGCCCCTCTTTTGTATAGTACGATACCTTTTTAGCCATAGTTCGAAAAATGTTAGACGTCCTTAAAAAACAAAACAACGGATACCGAGGGGTAACCGTTGCGTTCGATGGCTCAAAATTACCAAATAATCGACTGAAAGCAAACGCGCACGCTCCAGGAAGGATGATTCGATTTCGTAGTTTTAATCCAAATTTGGTGTGATATGAATCATTGGCTACTCAAAACAGAACCATCAACATACAGTTGGGATACACTCGTTAATGAAGAGACCGGATTATGGGACGGCGTCCGGAATCATCAGGCCAAGTTGAATTTGCAAAAAATGAAAAAGGGCGATCTCGCGTTCATTTACCATACGGGAGATGAAAAATCAATTGTCGGAATTGCCGTTCTGACAGAAGGACCCTTTCCAGAACCCGGAGCCGAAGAATGGACATCCGTCCGCATTAAAGCAAAGAAGAAACTCAAAAAACCTGTTAGCCTAGTCACCATAAAATCGGATAAAAGACTTAGTCAGATCAGTTTAGTGAAAATGAGCCGTCTTTCGGTTCATGCATTATCAAAGGAAGATTTTGATCTGATTTTAGGACTAGCAGAAAAATAAAAACGAATCATGCGCCTTTTTCTTTGCCTGCTTTTATACGCCTTTTGTACTCAAGGACTATTTGGCCAGGTAGTCCAGAACGCACGATTTGAATTATCCCGCAAAAACTCAGACCCAGAACCAATTGTTTTTTCCCTCAATCAGGAAGGCCTGGTTGTATTGGAAGATTCACGGGACTTTGAGGGAAGAAAAAGATTACGGAAGTACATCCAGCTAGATACCACCCTGAACATAATTTGGGCATCCCAGGTGGCCATTCCAGAAGAAGAAGAACTGGCCGGTTATGAATACACACAAGGGTCCTTCCAAATCCTGTACACCCATCGTCAGCACGAACACCTTAAGGGAACCATCGTCAACCTTAATCTGAATAACAAAACACTGGAAGCCGACCCTTTCAATGTACAGCTCGACATGAAATTAACCCACTTTACTACCGCTGGAGGTAATAGTGTGATCGGCGGACAAGTCGGCCTCCAGCCCATGATTGCACTCTTCGAACGACAAACCAAACGAACACGAATTATTCCCGGATTTTTTCTTTCAGAAAGCGAACTAATTGATGTTCGCGTGAATCAAAACGGCACGTTTAGTATTCTGCAGCTGCAAAAAAAGGGAAGAGAAAAAACTATGATCTATCGAGCCTTTGATCCACAGGGGAATCAATTGGTTGAAGATAGATTTCTGCTAGATCCTGAAGTCACAGTTCAGGCAGCTATGATCAGCACGTTTTACCACGAGGAAGTTCTGATTGCCGGTATCTACAGCTTCGGAAACTCCAGATTATCAACAGGAATTTTTACTGTTCTTCTCAATCCTTCCGGTGAAAAGAAGGTTACCTATACAGATTATCCCAAATTATCACACTTCCTGGATTACCTGCCTGAAAAAAAATCAGAGCGCGTGGCCAGGATGGCTGCTCAACGCCGTTCCTATGGTAGACCACCGGATTTTCGAATTGCAGCCTCGTTACATCGCCTCGATGAATACGACTTTGGTTTCCTTGTTTTTGGTGAATCGTTTCAGATACCGAATAATTCACAAAGCACGCTAATGTCCATGGGGCCTTATTTTTATAGACCTGGACTAAGTACCATTCCCTACCAGTATTCAAACATGCCGTGGCGCTATGGCTATGACCCATTTGCCACCAGTGCCCGGGTTATTGGTGAAGTACGTATGACGAATGCCTTTGCCGTTGCATTTGACGTAAAGGGAAACTACCTCTGGGATGAGTCGGTGGATCTTGACCAAACCAATATTCCACCTGATATCCAGTATGCCGATTACACCACCTCAGGAAAAAAAACAGAATTCTTTTTTCCAGCTGAGAAAGGTATTGGCCATTCCGAATCTGACCCTGATTTGAAAAAGAAGAAAACCATCATTCAACCCGTAACGCTGAGTGAAGGTCAGGACTTGATTTTTGAAACCGGCCTAGAGCACACCGTCCGAAAATGGTATAACCATCAGCTCTTCATCTATGGATCCCAAACGATTCGGGATATCCGATTGCCGGCAGAGGACCAAAAGAGAAAAATTTTTTTCATCAATAAAATCAGTTTGAAAAGGTGATTGGAGGCCGGGTAGAACGATTCTCGATCCGGTTGACTATATTTGTCCCCTGCGATGAGAAAAAAGCTCATTTTTGACTCCCGGCAACTAGAAATCACCCTTGATCGGCTTTGTCAGCAACTCATCGAAAATCACGGAGCATTTGAGGATTCTGTAATCATTGGGCTGCAGCCCCGTGGAATCTACCTGGCAACTGCCATACATCAAAAACTAAAAAAGCTGGTAAAAAAGTCGATTCCACTCGGCTTTCTGGATGTCACCTTCCATCGCGATGATTTTCGTCGAAGGGAAATTCCGGTTAAGGCCAGCGAGACTAAAATTGATTTTGTAATTGAGAGCAAAAACGTCATCCTTATTGATGATGTTCTTTTTACCGGCCGTACCGTCCGGTCAGCCATGGACGCCATGATGAGTTTTGGAAGACCAGAGAAGGTTGAATTACTGGTGCTGATAGACCGGGTACGTACGCGGGATCTTCCCATCTCAGCCAATTATGTAGGCAAATCGGTAAATACACTTTCTACCCAAAAGGTTTTGGTGGAGCTCCAGGCACAAGGAGCTTCGCAAAACAGAATCTGGTTAACCACGCAAACAACCTGATCAAACTATGAGCAGACTAAGTCAACCCCATCTCCTCGGAATTAAAAACATCACATCCGATGATATGGAGTTGATTTTTGAAACTGCCGATAACTTTCTGGAAGTTATCAACCGACCAATCAAAAAAGTTCCCAGTCTTCGTGACATCACCATAGCCAATATCTTTTTCGAGAATTCCACCCGAACCAGACTATCATTTGAGCTCGCCGAGAAACGGCTTTCTGCAGATGTAGTCAACTTTGCGGCATCGAACAGTTCTGTAAAAAAAGGTGAGACCCTACTCGATACCGTCAACAATATCCTGGCCATGAAAGTTGAAATGGTGGTCATGCGACATGCCAGCGCGGGCGCTCCCCACTTTCTGGCCAAACACATCAAGGCAAATATTGTTAATGCCGGTGACGGTACCCACGAACATCCGACACAGGCCCTTCTGGACTGCTTTACCATTCGACAAAAACTAGGTAAGATCAGCGGAAAAAAGGTGGCCTTAATCGGCGATATTCTTCACTCACGTGTCGCTCTGTCTAACATTTACGCACTCAAAAAATTAGGGGCTGAAGTAATGGTTTGCGGACCTCCAACGCTGTTGCCCAGACATATTCAAACCTTGGGTGTCCAGGTGGAAACAGACGTATCCAAAGCCTTAAAATGGTGCGATGTGGCCAACGTCCTTCGTATCCAACTGGAACGTCAGCAACTAAAATATTTTCCCTCCCTTCGAGAGTACACCCTGTATTATGGCATCAATAAGAACATGTTGGAGGATCTAAATAAATCCATATTACTGATGCACCCCGGCCCGATCAACAGAGGCGTCGAACTCAGTAGCGATGCAGCGGATTCAGGTCAATCGGTGATATTGGATCAGGTAGAAAATGGGGTAGCCGTACGAATGGCGGTTCTTTACCTTCTGGCCGGACAAACAGCCTGATCTATTCCTTGTGCAGGTTATTGTAATGCTCAAATAACCGTTTGAGATCTGTTTCCTCCTTTAGACTTAAGTAATTATCCTTAAGAAAACTGATCATAGTTTCTGGCTGCTGAGGAAAGGCTATACCAATATTTTTAGCGGATGGAATTTTTTGAACCACATTATCGATGCAATAATGATAAGAAACACTCTTGATGACACGATGATCCTTACTACCGACATTAAGAGCAGGATGAAAATCTGCCTCTTTTACTACAGCATTAGTTTTTTTCAACAGCGCTGACGGTCCATCTACTATAACTTCATAAAAGCCCGAAAGCTCTGTACCCTTTGCATCCTTCAAAAGTTTTCCACTGATATAGAACCTGCGCTGGCCTGTCAGGGAATCGGTCATAGAAAAATTCCGAACTGCGGCACCAGATAAAACCCGAATGGAATTCCGGTGCATCAGGTAAAAGTCATCTTTTAAAATATCGTATTTGGCCTCGTATCCCGGTAAAATTCGCTCGCCGTCAAAAAGAAGAAGGGTTGATTCGGAGAAAGACGGATTCAAAAATGCATCACCGACAACGCCAGGAGCTGCAGGGGCAAGTGTATTGATAATGCCACTGTTACCGGTTAGCATATCCCTGTTATTCTGAATTCGCTCCATGAGGTAACGATTGTTCAGATACGTCTTCTGAGAAACCCCAACGAGAGGTACAATAAACAACCATGCAAAAAAGAAATGTTTCATAATCAAAAGCGTTTTCCTCTTTACAAAGGTAGGATTTAAACCCGATCAGCCACCTGATTCATAATCCTGGTTTGAATTTGAATGGATTCATGATGAACCAACCGAAGCAAATCACGCATGAATCCTTCATCGAGCCCCATGGCCTTGGCCATATCTACCCGAGTTTTTACAATTTCTTCCCAACGATTTACCTGCAGAATAGTGACGTTATTCTCCTGTTTATACTGACCAATTTTTTCACTAATCTTCATTCGAGTCGCCATTCTGGTCATAATTTCATCATCAATCTGATCAATTTGTTCTCGCAGAAGACTTAGCGTATCCTTAAAGGTCTTATTTTCTGAAGAGACGGAACGAACCACTAACCCGTCAATGATCTTAGCCAAATTAGCAGGAGTCACCTGTTGCTTAGCGTCCGACCAGGCCGCATCCGGATTAAGATGACTTTCAATCATCAATCCTGACATATCCAGATCTAATGCTTTCTGGGAAATCAAAGCGATCAGTTCCCGATTCCCTGAAATGTGACTTGGGTCGCAAATGATATCAAGGTCAGGAACACGCGTTTTCAATTCAATGGCCATATCCCACATGGGCGCATTACGGAACGGACCCTTTTCGAAAGATGAAAATCCTCGGTGAATAGCTGCCAACTTGGTAATGCCAGCGCGATTCAAACGCTCCAAGGCACCAATCCATAATTCGAGGTCCGGGTTAACCGGATTTTTTACCAAAACAGGTATATCCACACCCTTCAAAGCATCTGCAACTTCCTGAACAGAGAATGGATTTACAGTTGTCCGTGCACCCACCCATAAAAAGTCAACACCAGCTTTAAGGCAGGCTTCTACATGCGCCGCATTGGCCACCTCGGTGGTAACCGGAAGCCCTGTTTCCTGTTTAGCGCGAATGAGCCAATTCAGACCCACATCACCAGCACCTTCATATTGTCCTGGTCTGGTGCGCGGTTTCCAAATACCGGCACGAAGAGCATGAGCCTTTCCAGTAGCAGCAATCTGTTTGGCGGTAGTCACCATTTGCTCTTCTGTTTCTGCACTACAAGGTCCACTGATGATAAATGGGCGCTGAACTTTTGTCCAGCTGCTCAGTGGTTCGATCTGTAAATCTTTCTTTGACATAGTTTTAAAAAATCGGTTGCAAGTTATTGAATTTTAGTAGTCACATCCTTTGAAGTTTCGGAATTACGAACGCTCGATTGCTTAAGCTCAATGCCATCCAATACACGTCGGATATCATTGGCCTGCGACATAATCCGCAGCAATTCGGTAGTATCCCGCTTCATCAAATGGTAATGGAATCGCTGAAGATGCATGATGTATTCCAGTAAAGCCTGACTTAAGAACTCTACATTCTGTTCAAAAATCGGAGCCCACATTTGAGGGGAACTTTTGGCCAGACGAACCGTCGACGCAAAACCGCTACCCGCGAGATTGAAAATATTTTTTTCATCCTTTTCCATGTCAAGTACCGTCTGACCTAACAGAAAGGAACTGACGTGGGAAAGATGCGACACATACGCTGCATGACGGTCGTGTTCCAACGGCTCCATAAAAATGGTTTTCATGCCAAAGCTGTTGAATAATTCCATTGCACGCTCAATGGCCACCGCAGCACTCTTTTCCCGCTCACAAATTATATTGGTTTTTCCATTGAACAACCCCGGAATGGCCGCTTCAGGGCCTGAGTTTTCAGTTCCGGCAATTGGATGGGCCGCCACAAATTGACTGCGTTTGACGTGTCCGGAAACAGCCCTGCAAACCTGCTGCTTCGTGGATCCAGTGTCCATCACCACACAGGTATCTGAACAAAGATCAAGCACCTGAACAGCAAGATCAGGCAAGGTGCTGACCGGAGTGGCCAATAAAATCAGGTCAACTGATGAAGCCGCATTGGGTAATTCCATAATCCGATCTACCAATCCAAGTCTCAAGGCCTCTTGTTGATGGAACGGGTTGAAATCGACTCCAATGATTTCTTTGGCTAAACCCCTTGCGCGAATATCAATGGCCAGGGAGCCGCCAATCAAACCCACTCCGATGACTGCAATTTTCATGACCGAACTGGATTTTGCTTCAACTGCTGAATACGAAGAAGAGCCTCCCGAAGTTTTTCTTCTGTGGCGCAAAGAGAAATTCTGAGAAATCTTTTTCCAGAAGAACCAAAAATAAATCCCGGGGTAAGGAATACACCTGCCCCATAGAGCCAAGCATCCAACCAGGTCTCAACATCCGAAACCGCATCTGGCGCCTTGGCCCACAAAAACAATCCCGATTGCTGATTCGACCAACTGCAACCCAATTCAGAAAGTATATTTTCAGCAGCAGCTCTACGAGCCTTATAAATAATGTCCTGTTTTTCAAACCAATCCTTTCCACTTTGTAAGGCTTGCACGGCAGCATGCTGAAGTCCGAGAAACATTCCAGAATCCATATTACTCTTCACACGTAGTACACTTTCGACATGCTCTTTGCTTCCCGACAACCACCCAATGCGCCACCCGGCCATGTTGTGGGACTTACTCAAAGAATTCAACTCGAGTGCCACCTCAAAAGCACCTTCTACAGAAAGTAGACTCATCGGCTCATCGTTCAGTATGAGACTATAGGGATTATCGTTTACTAAAAGAAAATTCTTTTCTCTAGCCAGGCGAACCAATTCAGCCAACTCCGCACGCGATGCTTTTGCTCCGGTTGGCATGTGTGGCGAATTGACCCACATCAACTTCACACCGGTAAAATCGCGTTTTCGCAATACATCCAGATCGATTCGCCATCCGGTATGCTCATTCAGTGGATAGGTCTCAATGGTTGCGCCAACAAGGTTGGATACAGAAGAATAGGTAGGATAGCCTGGATCTGGTATGAGAACTTTTTCTCCTTCATTCACAAAAGCCATGCTGATGTGCATAATCCCCTCCTTAGAACCCATCAGTGGAAGAATCTGGGTTTCCGGGTCAAGAACAACTCCGTAGGTCTGCTTACTGAACATAGCTATAGCCTCACGCAAGGCTGGAATTCCTTTGTAATTCTGATAACCATGATGCGCAGGATTAGACGCTGAGTCTGCCAGAGCTTGAATGGCGGCGGTTGATGGCGCCAGATCTGGACTGCCAATGCCTAAGTTGATTATTCGGCGTTCAGGAGAATCCAAACGACGTACCTCAGCTAACTTCCGACTGAAGTAATATTCATCCACTTTTTCTAATCGTTTTGCGGTAGCGATCATGATTCTACTGGTATTCGATCTTAGCTTTTTTATACTCACCCAAAATGTTGAGATTGTGCACCTGCGCCAGGATCTGACGAATCGCCAGATCGTAATTTTTCCGTGAACGCCACTCTACGTCTACATGAATGGAGTACTCGGAAGGTTTACCAATAATCGGTATCGACTGAATCTTAGTGAGATTAATGCGGTTATTCTTTAGGGTCATCAAGGTTTCGGCCAGACTACCGACAGCATGGGGCACTTCGAAACTCAACGAGGCCTTATTCGCATCTTTTTCCGGAAGACTTCTACGCTTCAGGATCAAAAAACGCGTAAAGTTTTTTTTATGGGTTTCGATTCGCTTTTCCACTATTTGCAAACCATACAACTTTGCGGCGCGCTCATTAGCGATCGCTGCAGTATCTCTTAGGCCCAATTCTCTAACTCGCTTGGCCGAAAGCGCCGTGTCGTCACTTTCTCTAACCTGGACCTGAGGTAGTGCATGTAAAAAATCAGAGCATTGCCTAATGGCCATGGGATGAGACTCAATAGTCCGGATGTCCTTCATGTTAACACCAGGTAGCGCCAATAAGTGCATGTGGATCGGCACATATAGTTCGCCCACAATTGAAAAATGATACTCCTGAAGCAAAAAGTAATTAGGAAGTATACTACCAGCAATGGAGTTTTCAATAGCCATCACGGCATGATCGGCTTTACCGGATTTCAGAGACTCACATAAACTATGAAAGGTAAGACACTCAATGGTGGTTATCGACTCACCAAAAAATGTCCTGGCAGCCAACTCATGGAAGCTAGCCGCAATACCCTGAATGGCTACGGTGTTTTTTTGTGCTTTGTTTTTTGTAACGGACTTTTTCATAAAATGAAAAGTCCCGGTTTCTTGGCCGGGACTTTGAATTTCTTTGGTTAATGGCAAGTCAATTCAGTCCCGCATGGTCTGAAAAAAATAATAATAAAAATAAAATCGTGCGGTCTTCATTGTCTTACGTGTAGCGAATAAACCTGAATTTTCTGAACCCTCAAAATCTGTGGAATAATTTTTAAAAATACTAACTGATGTTAGTTGCTCGAATAGATCTATTTTTTGCGTGTTGACTTGCGGTTAGCATCCTGGTGCGGTAGCTTAGGTTTAGCCTTCTTCGATTTGGCCTTTTTCAACTCCTCGCGGATGTTGTAGCGTATAGCCTGCCAGTATTCACGACCATAGTCAACAAATATTTCAGAGCCTGCCGGAATGTTTTTAACGGCCTTAATGTAGCAGCGCCTATGAAAAACATAATATTCACAATTGTTGGTGACTCCGGGGATACGGACAATTCCCCTGGCATCGTTGGCATACCGCGCCTTGGCTTTTTTGTATTTCCAGGCATCGATCACATGGGTACTGAAGACAAAAAAGACGTAACCATTTCGGTCATCCGCCATCTTTTCGACCTCCTTCCAGGTAAGAATCTCACCCTTATACTCCACAATCCATGTTCCCTTCTTGATCGGAACCTTGGTAAACAATCCTTTACCAGCCCCAGGAATTAAGGACTTCTTTACAATAAGATGCTTTTCTAATAATGCCATAAAAAAATGATTGCGAAAATGACAAAATCCAACCGGAAGACCTAATCCTTTGAGCAGTAAAGAATCAAAGACTCAGCACCTAAAGTACTCGAGCATGCAGCCCTTGGCCTATCGTATCGTTTAGGTTATCCGTGAACCAGGTTTTTAACACAGTAGAGTATCCAACGGTACGCTAAAACATAATAGAATCGGATGATACTCTACACTCTAAGCTCATTGTTTTGAAGAAAAATAAAACCATGAGAAACACACCATCAAAAATCAATTTATCAAAACGACTGATCACTAAAAACTCTGAAAGTTTCCGAAAAACTGCGGTTCAGTACAAAAAGGAAATCCATAAGTTGAATCAGGAAAACAAACGACTCAAGAGGACCTCCCTTTCGGTGGCACATGACCTAAAAAATCATTTGCAAAGTCTGCTGCTGACCATTAAATCTGAGCCAGAGCATAAACAAGAAGCTGTTTATCAGAGGATACTTCATCAAACACTCGCCATGAAGGAAACGGTAAGTTTGATCAGTGAATATGAAAACATCTATAATCAACGACATTCAACCGATCCTATTGAAATTCTTTTTGAAACCTCTATGCTGTGGGAAGGTGAGGTTACGGCCGGAATGGTCTGTGACTTTGATGATGGAAAACTAAACATGCACAGAGGTGCATTCAGACAAATCCTGATCAACCTTATCGGTAATTCAGTAAAACATTCGATTCAAAGACCGGTCAATGTTTTTTTAAATCTGAAAAGAAAAGATAGGTTCATTGAATTCGCCTACAAGGACAATGGAGAAGGAATACCCGAACACATCATTGAGTTTATAGAAAAACTTAAGCCTGCATCAAATCCTGGAGTAGACTCCGGCACCGGACTTTGGCTGATCCGTGAAATCATTGAAGAGAATAACGGCAAACTATGGTTTGAAAATGGTGAAATTCTTTTCCTTCTTCCTGCTGAATTCGGTCCTTATCCGGAGGACTAAATCAAAAACTCATCCCACAAACCACCGTGGTTGTGTACATAGTCTTTTAGAAAAATTGTATAGGAAGGTTTATAGGGTCGTCGCCTGAGCACCATACCGGCCTCCTCCGGAGTACAATCACCTTTACGGGTATTGCATCGTTTGCAGGCTGTTACTAGATTGTTCCAGGTATGGGCCCCACCTTTAGAACTGGGATTCACATGATCGATTGTAAGATCCTTTCGGGTGCCGCAATACTGGCATTCATTTTGATCCCGTCTAAAAATATTTTGCCTGGTTAAACTTATCACGCGAAACGGCGCTGGTATATACCGATTGAGCCGAATAACTGAAGGCATAGGAAACGATCGGGTTACTGAGCGCATGAGCTGCTCCCCTGCCGGTTTGATGAGCTCACTTTTATTCAGAAAGACGAGTGTAAAAGCACGCTCCGCAGAACAGACCATGAGGGGACTATAGTCCTGATTGAGCACAAGCACCCTGTTCATCATGAAACGAAATATAACAAGCGTTCATGGAAAGGGCAATACACTAACCAGGTAAAAAGTCGGGCCTATCGCTTAATCCTTCTAAGTTCGCGTTTGGACTCGCGTTCACGAATATGCTCCCGCTTATCGTGAATTTTACGCCCCCTCGCAATGGCAATTTCCACTTTTGCAAAACCGCGTTCACTGATGTACAAGCGGAGCGGAACAATAGTCAGTCCCTTTTCCTGTGACTTCTTTTCAAGTTTTTGAATTTCACTTTTTTTCAACAGCAACTTTCGTTGTCTGGCGGGCTCATGATTAAGATAGGAGCCCTCTTCATAAGGGCTGATGTTCATGCCTTTAATAAACGCCTCTCCGTCCTGGATAAAACAATAACCATCGGTCAATGTGGCTTTACCCTCCCGAATGGATTTTATTTCCGTTCCGGTAAGCACCAGACCTGCTGTTATTTTTTCCAGTAACTCATATTCAAAATTTGCCTGTCGGTTTCGAATATTCAGTTGTTTACTGAAGCGCTCCTTGCTCATACTACAGCAAAGTAAGCTTATTAAGCTGAGGTTTCCACAATGGAACGCTACGCTTTCAACTTAGTGATAATGACGGTCCAAGACTGGCAACAGGTATCGATGATAATTCCCCATAAGCACCAGAGAGAAACTGATAATGCGCAGTGATCGCAATCATGGCTGCATTGTCGGTACAATATTGAAAATCGGGAATGTAAACCTCCCAACCATGCCGCGCAGCTTCATCCAAAAACCCTCTTCGGAGTCCTGAGTTGGCTGCTACCCCACCTGCTAATCCAATTGAGCGTACTCCAAAATCGTTCGCTGCGGCCTTCAGCTTCTCCATGAGCATGGCAACAATTTGGTTTTGGTAACCGGCGCACAAGTCCTTTATATTCTTTTCAACGAAATCCTGCTGAAGTAAAGCCTGATCCCGAAGTAAATAAAGTAAGGCTGTTTTAATTCCACTAAAAGAATAGTCGTAGCCAGGCAACCGTGTATGCGGAAAACGGAAACGGGTAGCATCACCCTCCCTGGCCAACTGATCAATCATAGGACCTCCAGGATAAGGAAGTCCAAGCATTTTTGCCCCCTTATCAAAGGCTTCACCTGCCGCATCGTCTCTGGTCTGACCAATGAGTTCGAAGTGCAACATCTCACGCATCAGTACAAGTTGCGTATGACCTCCGCTTACGGTCAGACATAAAAATGGCAGCGCAGGCTTAACTTCAGAAAGAAAATGAGCCATGATGTGGGCCTGCATATGATTGACCTCAATCAGAGGAATGTCTAAGGCAAGGGAAAGACCTTTAGCATAGGATGCTCCAACCAATAAGGAACCAATAAGGCCCGGTCCACGAGTATAGGCCACTGCATTTAAATCACGCATGGACAATCCTGCCGATTTCAGCGCCTCCTGAACTACTGGGACAATCGTACGCTCATGTGCCCGAGAGGCCAGTTCGGGTACTACACCACCATATTTGGAATGGATCGCCTGTGAGGCAATAATATTATTGAGTATTTTTCCATTCTGGATGACCGCAGCTGCGGTTTCATCACATGAGGATTCGATGGCCAGAATGGTGACGCTCAAAGCAGGATTATGAACGCGCAAGTTACCAAAAAACCAATGCTCCGTTGGGTAACCTACTTCCTTGGAGGTGTGGCCGGGTTATTTTTGGTTCTTTTCCTGATCATTCAGATACCGTGGGTTCAGCATCAAATTCTCAATCGGTTTTTAAAACAATTTGGAAATGCATCCGGTTTTCAAACTACCTATCAGGAGTTCTACCTTTCCTGGTACGATGAACTTGAAATAAAAAAACTTGAGGTAAAGGATACCACCACCCGACCACTTGTTTCAGTGGGACACTTGAAGGTGAATTTCAATTTTTTTGATCTGGTTAATGGGTCCCAAATCGGAATCGACGAGGTCACCCTTTCCGATTCACGGATTGGCATGCGTATGGAGCCAACTTCAGACACCACCCGATCTTTGAACATCAACCGATTGATTACTTCACTACAGCATTTCTTTTCAACTGGTAAAAAGAAGGATTCGACCGCTTTGGCATTGAAAATCGGAAAAGTAGGATTTACCAATATACTTGTTTCGGTTACCGATCCGGAGGTGCCCGAAAAAAAAGGACAACTTGACCCGTTCAACTTCATCTTTGCCCTCGAACAATCTGTAATTAAAAATGTCCATCTCCATGGAGACACGACAGGAATGGAAATTCTCTCCTTTTCAGGTAAAGAAATTAAAAATGAGTGGCCCGTTAAAAACCTAAGTGGAAAGCTTCAGGTAAGCAGCAAAGGAATTGAATTATTTGGAGCAGATCTGAGAATTGGAAAAAGTGTTGTGCGCGATACACTGCGATTGCTTTACAACAAACCAGAGGATTTAAGTAACTTTTTTACTAAAGTTAATTTAGACCTTAAACTAAATCAATGCTTAATCGATCCAAACGACATTCATTTTCTGACAGGAGTTGATCAATTACCTGTAGACCAGATTGGCATTAGCGCTAATGTACGGGGCTCCATTTCGAATCTGTCTATAAAGAAGCTTTCCCTTGTTACCGGAAAAACCAGAGTAGAGGGAGATCTGAGTATGGATGGTTTACCTGAAATTCAGGAAACATTCATCAATGCACACCTTCGGCCATCACAACTCAGTATAAGCGACTTTGCTTTTGTTTTTCCGCCAGAGGCATACGAAAAGGTAAGCGCACTCGGTACCATGAATGTAACCGCTGATTTCATTGGGTTCATTACGGACTTTGTTGCCGATGGACAATTTGTTACACCAATCGGTGAGATTGTATCGGATCTTAATTTGAAAGTCGATACCGACAATATTGAACAAAGCAATTACAAAGGAAATCTGCTGCTCAAGAAATTTGATTTGGGAAAGCTTTTAGGAGACACCGCAACCTTTCAAAAAGTTACACTCGACGGATCTATCTTCGGGGTAGGCCTTAGCCTAGATCATGCAGATTTTGTCCTGGATGGAGTAATTTCTAAAGCGGGAATTCTCCACTACGAATACAAAGACATTACCTGTAGAGCGCGCTTTGCGAATGACTTATTCCTTGGGGATCTTGTAGTCAACGACGAAAACCTTAAAATGAGTCTGAGCGGCTCGGTGAACCTAAGGGATAACAACGATGCCGTTTTTGTCATTGCCCGGATTGACTCAGCCGTATTGGATAAAATAAAAGTCACCAAAGAGCCAATCACCCTGCAGGCAGATGTAGCGGTTAACACCAACGGGCTTACAGTAGATAATATTGTCGGGAGTGCCGGCTTCCGTAACATCCAGGTCTTTTCAGGGACCAACCATATGACGGTAGATTCTCTTCTGCTTTACGCTGATAAAACGGAGGAAAAAAGAAAAGTCACAATGACCAGTGATTTCGGCACCATCGATATCCAGGGGAATTTTGTGGTGGACGCCGTAATCAAAGATGTATCCAACATTTTTAAAGAGTTTTATTTAAATGCCAAAAACAATAAGCAAGAACTGTCTGAGTATTACCAACGAAAGGTTTTGAAAGATCAGGATTACCGCATTGATTTTCTGGCCCATTTGCATGACCTCAATCCGTTGCTTCAGTTTTTGAATGTGAGTGCATCCATCTCCAAAAATGTAGAGGTCTCCGGGCACTTCATACATGGCTTCACTACCATTTTCCATGCCTTTTCCAGCGTACCGGAATTCATGTGGGAAGATAAAATCTTCTACAGGAATGAGATTGATTTTAATGGATCAAAAATTCAGGATAGCACCAGCATTTTGGCTATGCTTCTGATTTCTTCCGAGCGTCAGAAATTTTCAGAAAAAATAACTACAACCGGTTTAGTCACTGAAGCTATCTGGAATAAAGATCACATCGATATTGGAATTGACTTTGATCAGTCAGGTTTTGATAATTCGTTCCGGATAAAATCAGAGGTCGATTTTCTTCCGGATAGTACACGCATCCGGATTCTCCCTTCACGGATTCGACTTTTGGGGAAACCCTGGCGCGTCAATCCCAGTAACCGCATCATGGTAAAAGGAAAAGAAATTGATGTTCATCAGGTGGAACTCATTAACGAAGATCGTTCTATGTTAATCCAGGGCAATATTTCCGAGGATCCAGTTAAAAATTTTAATGTCTATTTCAAAGACCTCACCCTGGATTTGTTGAATTCCATTACCGGAGCCAATATGGACGGCAAGCTAAATGGTGATATCAGCATTCGCAATTTGTATGTAAATCCCTCCTTTCAAAATAATTTCACCATCAACGGCTTTTCAATAGACGATTTTCTAATCGGCGATGTAACCGGAACAAACCATTGGGATATTGAACAGGATGCTTTCGTGATCAATTTCCTGGTCGATCGCCTTCAATCCCGAATGATTGACGTTACCGGATTGTATGTACCGTCGGATGAAGAACAACCTATTAAGCTAACGGCATTGCTCAATCAGACACAGCTGAAAATAATTGAGCCACTCACCAAAGGTATTTTTAGCAACTGGGGCGGTACCACTTCTGGAAGACTGGATATCGGAGGAACATTATCCATGCCAACCATAGAAGGCCGTTTAATACTCAACGAAGGGCAATTCACGGTTGATTATCTCAATACACCCTATCGATTCAACGGCGCCATAGATTTTACCAGAAACATGATCGAAATGAAAAATCTGGAGGCGAAAGATGCCCTTTCCAACAAAGGCTTCTTTACCGGATACATTGCGCACCGAAATTTTGAAAATTTCCGAATGAACCTGACTGGCGATTTCAGGAATTTCCAGGTCCTCAATACGAATGCAAAACAAAACGGCCTGTTTTATGGTCAGGCCTACAGTACCGGAACCGTTAATTTTTTTGGTCCGGTAAATAATCTGAAAATTTCAGCTACAGCCCGAACAGATAAAAACACCAGAATTTTTATTCCAATTAATGGAACAACCTCCGTTGAGCGCGGTGATTTTATTCGATTCATCAACCTGAAAGACAGTGTTATTTCAAATGAGAAAAAAACAGCTGGACCTAAAAGCTCCTCTTCTAATTTTTCAATGAGTCTGAACATTGAAATTACACCGGAGGCCTACTCCGAAATCATTTTTGATATCAAAGCAGGCGACATCATACGTGGTTGGGGTCGTGGAGAAATAAAGCTAGATCTGGATACCAAAGGTGAATTCGCAATGTTTGGTATTTATGAATTTGAACGTGGCTTCTACAATTTCACACTTGGTGGTGTAATCAATAAAGAATTTGCAATTAATAAAGGCAGTCGAATTGCTTGGTATGGCGATCCCTATGCCGGAAATCTGGACATCAACGCCACCTACCGTCAATTGGCATCATTGGCGCCGATCATGCCCCAAGCCAATACAAGTACCGGGGTACCCTCACAGTTGCGCAGAAAATTTCCCATCGAGGTAGCACTAGACCTGGACGGACCTATGTTATCGCCACAAATCAATTTCGATATTTTAGCAAAAGACTTACCAGAAAACCTTCCAGGGGACGGATCAACCGGACCTATACCAGTGAAATTTCAATTTAACGCCTTTAAGGCACGCTTGGACGAGCAAGAACTTAAGAAGCAGGTTTTTAGTTTGATCGTGTTAAGAAGGTTTTCCCCACCCGATGCCTTCACCACCAGTGGCGGCATTGCCAATAGTGTAAGCGAATTTTTATCAAATCAGTTAAGCTATTGGTTAAGTCAGGTGGATCAAAATCTGGAAGTGTCCTTGGATTTAGGCAGTTTAGATCAGGACGCCTTCAACATCTCTCAGTTACGAATGTCTTATTCCCTGATGAATGGACGGTTGCGCATCACCCGCGATGGAACCCTTTTTTCCAATCAATACAATCAATCTAACGTAGCCGCTCTGGCCGGAGACTGGACTGTAGATTATCTGCTCACTGCAGATGGGAAGTTTAAGGTAAAGATGTATAGTCGTTCAAATTTTAATATGCTTCTAAGCTCCATCAATACACAAACCGCATATACTACTGGATTGAGTTTGAGTCATACACAAAGCTTTAATCGTTTTTCGGAGTTGCTTCAGGCGGCCCAACGCAAACAGTCCAATCAACCGCTTACCAAACCAGAGGAAGAGGAAGATCTAAATTGATTGGGTTTTCTTGCCGGAACCCAGGGTATGTTCAAATCGTTATACCTTTGTACAAATGCAAGCCGCCTTATCGCTCCGGAGCAATTCGGGGAGGAAAGTCCGGACAACACAGGGCACCGCACTTCCTAACGGGAAGGTCCTGATTCGTCAGGAACAGACAGTGCCACAGAAAAAAAACTACCCGATTCGATTTTTCGGATTGGGGAAAGGTGAAAAGGTGGGGTAAGAGCCCACCGCTTCATTGGCGACAATGGAGGCATGGTAAACCTTGCGGGTTGAAAGGCCAAATAAGCCCGGCCGATTGGTCCCGATCCATCCTGCCCAGCAGGATACCGGGTGGGTAGGCTGAACGAGCGTTGTAGTGATGCAACGCCTAGATAAATGATAAGGGTCCCATTAATTTGGGAAACAGAATCCGGCTTACAGGCTTGCATTTTTTTTGAAACCAACTTTTGCCGAATGGCTCGAATACTAATAATTGAAGATGAGGCTAGCATACGAAAAGTGCTGCAAGAAATCATTGAGGATGAAAAAGACCTTAAGGCAACTGTTGATACGGCCAAAACAGGTGAAGAGGGATTAGCCCTTATTGAATCCTCCACCTATGACGCAGTACTTTGCGATATCCGGATGCCAGGTATGAACGGAATGGAGGTTCTTAAGAAAGCTGCCGCTATTGGTTCTTCAGCTGCCTTTATTATGATTTCCGCCCATGGCACAACTGAAATGGCAGTCGATGCTGTTCGGCTTGGTGCCTACGATTTTTTGCAAAAACCACCTGACTTAAATCGTCTATTGATCACTTTACGCAACGCGCTTGATAAAACAAGATTGGTAAAGGAGACCTCCGTATTGAAACATTCGGTTAGCAAAAAATACGAAATGGTTGGTTCCTCACCGGCGCTCGGGGAAATTCGTCAAATGATTGAGAAGGTTGCACCAACAGATGCACGCGTTTTGATTCTCGGACCAAACGGTTCCGGAAAGGAGTTGGTGGCCAGGGCTCTCCATGAAAAAAGTCTGCGCGCTAAAAGTCAGTTCATAGAAGTAAACTGTGCAGCAATTCCATCTGAACTAATAGAGAGTGAATTGTTCGGTCACGAAAAAGGATCTTTTACATCGGCAGTTAAGCAACGCATTGGAAAATTTGAACAAGCGAATGAAGGAACATTATTCCTGGATGAAATTGGCGATATGAGTCTTTCCGCCCAGGCCAAAGTACTTCGGGCACTTCAAGAGAATAAAATTACACGTGTCGGTGGCGACAAAGATATTTCTGTCAACGTTAGAATTCTGGCAGCAACCAATAAAGACCTGACAAAAGAAATTAAGGAAGGAAGATTCCGGGAAGATTTGTTTCACCGGTTGAGTGTGATCCTGCTCAAAGTGCCAGCACTAGCCGATCGACCAGAGGATATTCCAGATCTGGTAGATAAATTTTTAAAAATAGTAGCGGAAGAACAGGGAACAAAAATAAAAGCTATTGAACCCAAGGCTGTGGCACTCTTGCAAAAACACCCTTGGCCTGGAAATATCAGAGAACTGCGAAATGTAATCGAGCGCCTGGTTATCCTGTCAACAGGATCCATCACCGAGGCAGATGTTAAGAAATACCTTTGAGGGGTACTTTCAGAAGCGCGAAGATGTTTTTTTCACTTCTTTGCTAGCGTAAGTAGCGCAGGTATATTGGCTACAAGAAGCCAAAATCACCACCAAAAGAAGGAAAGCAGCTGCTTTTTTCATGTAAAATTTGGTCTATTGAACAAAGATTAAGAATCTTCTTTAAAAATCCAATCCCCCCTGTCCCGCCATTAGGCTACAACCCCTGACATCGCTATAGTCTGCCCTGCCTAAAACCTGAAAACCCTGACCTACAAGTCGACCCAAATCCTGGGTTGCAATAAATGAGCACGTGTCCAGATTGGCTAGATCCACCACGTGAATCAATCCGGTTGATCCATGTGGTGAACCAGCGAGGGGATCATTAATTTCCTTGATTAGAATTTTCATTAGCCTGGAACAGTGATAAATAGAATCAGCTCCAGCATAGGCCTGGGAGTACATTTCCGTCATCCCGTATTCAGAGGTAAGATCAGCGGGATTGGAGGCCTGAAGTGCAGCATATAATTCCTGACGGATCATTTCCTTTCTTCGACCTTTCATTCCTCCTGTTTCCATTAAGCGTATCCCTGAAAAATCAAAACCCGATTGGGCAAGATCCAGGAGAGCAAACGTTACACCTAGAACGACAACAGGCTGACCAGTGGCTAGCGCGTCATTCAACGCTAAACGCAAACGACCGGATTCCCCAAGATAAAACCCTGAAAACGGAGAGTCGGTTTTTTCAATAAAGGATGCAGCCATAGCCACCAAACTGGAATCGTCCCTTTCAGTATACGATGGAAGCACTGCAAAAAAATGCGTACCCTTTAAGGGACCAAACCGATGCTCATAGGATTGAGCAGCATTCTCAAGATAAAAGGAAAGTTCTCGCACATGGTGGCACGAAAATCCGGTGGCCGTGGTGCCACTACTCCGAAATATTTTTTGAGTTTCCCAGTTACCCGTTTTTACTTCATACGATTTGAAAAACCCTATGGGGAGGAACGGAATATCCTGAATGCCTTTTATGCTGTCTGGATTGACACCATACAGCGATAAAAAGCGGGCATAGACCTGATTTTCCCTCGACTGCAACTTAAAGACCTCCAGGGCAATTTCGTCGAAGTTATTTTCGTTTATTTGCGATAAACGATTCCGTAAAAAAGAATACTGATCCAACGCTTGAGTTTTTCCGGTTTAAAAATGGTATTTCTACGGCAATTAACCATAAGTGCCTTCTTGACAATTGGCTTAGCATCTTGTTTTGAGCCTCCAGCCTATCCCATTGTTCCCCAAATAGAGTTTGCCGGCGTTGTTTTCAAGGATTGTACAAGTCCATCGGTAGCAGACACATTGGTTGTAAGCGTGGATTTCAAAGATGGCGATGGCAATCTTGGAATTGATGGAGAAGACAGTGCCCCACCATTCAATAACCGATGGTATTTTCGAAAAACTCCTGCCTCTCAATGCGAAGCAGGTGTTCCGGAGCCATGTTCCAAAATCAAACGGTCCACATTTGACCGCGCCAGATTGGGCGAATTTGTAACCTATAAAATGAGAAGAACGACGCCAGGTTACGACACACTTCCGGAATTCAAAACTCCGTACAACTGCACTAATTATGAGATTGTCTTTGATGACTTGCTGCGGCCTATCGATACCATTTATTTTCAGTTGAATCAGCAATTTTTTAATTTCTTCCTGGATCTTTATGTGAAGCAAAACGACGGGACCTTCAAAAAATTTGATTGGACCCGGCAGTTCACATATCCGCTATGTGTGACCAATGGTAGCTACGGTCGCTTTCCCATTCTGGCTAAAGACAATAATCTTTCTTTGCAAATTCCGCTTGAAGGAACCATCAATTACCGCTTCCCTTCAACGGCGTTACTAGCCACCTTCAGTATTAAAACATTGAAACTAAAAATCAGAATTGTAGATCGTGATTTCAATTACAGCAATGAAATTGAATCACCTGAGTTTACCTTACAGCAGGTGCTGATTAAGTGTTAAGATCCCCAAAAAGATTCGGATATTTTTCGGGCTCGATGTCGTGCATGAGTTGGTAAACGCACTCAAAGACATCCTCTGCATTCGGTTTTGAGAAATAATCGCCATCTGAACCATAAGCAGGCCGATGTTCTTTAGCTGGAAGTGTAACCGGAGGAGCATCGAGGAATTTATAAGCTCCTTGCTTTTCGATAACCTGTTGCATCATAAAGGCTGTTGCTCCACCCGGCACATCCTCATCGGTAAATACAACCCGACCGGTCTTCTTAACCGAACTTAAGATCACATGATTAAGATCAAATGGAAGTAAGGTCTGAACATCAATTACTTCAACTGAAATGCCTATGGCTGCCAAATCTTCAGCAGCTTCCATTACAATTCGGCACATTGCACCGTAAGTAACTACCGTAACATCCTCACCTGGCTTCAGTATTTCAGGTACCCCCAGCGGCAAGCGGAACGTTCCTATGTTGGCCGGCAGTTTTTCCTTAAGTCTGTAAGCGTTCAGGCACTCCACAACCACTGCGGCATCATCGGATTGCAGTAAGGTATTGTAAAAGCCCGCAGCCTGAGTCATGTTTCGTGGAACAACCAGGTAAATACCACGGAGTGTCGTAAGCATCATACCCATTTGAGATCCGGCATGCCATACACCCTCCAAGCGATGACCTCTCGTACGGATAATGAGCGGAGCTTTTTGTCCTCCCTTAGTGCGGTAGTGCAGACACGCCAAATCATCGGATAAGGTCTGCAACGCATAGATGAGGTAATCCAGATACTGAATTTCAGCTATTGGCCGAAGGCCTCTTAAGGCCGCACCGATACCCTGTCCGACGATAGTAGCCTCGCGGATGCCAGTATCGGTAACGCGCAACTCACCAAATACGGACTGCAAGCCGGCAAAACCTTGATTTACATCACCAATTTTTCCAACATCTTCACCAAAGGCAAAAATTTTAGGATCATGGGCAAGTGCTTCACGAAAACAAGCTTGAAGAACTTCACGACCGTCAACCAATGGAGACTGTTCCGTGTATTGTGCAGGTTCAGGATTTACCTGAAGGGATGACCACTTGGTGGAGCTATAGAGATGGGAAGAAAATCGTTCGGTATTCTCCTGCTCATTTCGTGTGATCCACTCAATTAACGCATGCTTCACTTCAGCATCAGAGTAGCGCAGGTAGCGTATGGCTTTACGAGCAGCTTTAACAGCATCCAAACGCATGGGATGGTGGGTATGCTCAAGTTCTTCTTTGATGGCTGAAATCTGAGGCATTTGAGCCGAAGCGCGTTCAAGAAGCGGAAGTAAGGCATTTTGCTCACGAAGAATTTCCTCCATAAAAGCAGACCAAGCTTGCTCCTTCGCTGACCTCGCGGCCTGTTTGCCTTCCATTTCAAGTTCATCGAGTTCAGTTACAGAAGCTAGCTCCTTCTCCAGAATCCATTCCCTCATTTTTTTAAGGCAATCAAAATCCTTTTCCCAATCCAATCGCTCCTTAGACTTATAGCGCTCATGAGAACCGGAAGTACTGTGGCCCTGTGGTTGTGTCATTTCTGTAACATGGATCATCACAGGGACATGATCCTTTCTGCAGATTTGTTCGGCTTTTTCAAAAGTCTTGATCAGGTCTTCGTAATCCCAACCACAAACCGTAAGGATTTCCAATCCCTGCTCTTCACCACTGCGCTGAAATCCCGCCATGGCTTTTGAGATACTTTGCTTGGTGGTATGGTATTCCTGCGGCACAGAAATTCCGTAACCATCGTCCCAAACAGAAACCAGCATGGGCACCTGAAGAACTGCAGCTGCATTAATGGATTCAAAAAAGTGACCTTCTGAAGTGGAGGCATTGCCGATGGTTCCAAAGGCAATTTCGTTTCCTGAAGTAGACAACTCAGTAAAATTCCTTAGGTCTGGATTATTCCGAAAAAGTTTGGAGGCATAAGCCAGACCAAGCAATCTGGGCATCTGAGCTGCAGTAGGAGAAATATCAGAGCTACTGTTTTTTAGATGAGCAACAGGTTTAAGTTTTCCTTCTTTATCCAGCATGCGGGTTCCGAAGTGGCCGTTCATCAAACGACCGGCAGAGGCTGGATCAGCTTCTTCATCGGGGTGGGCATACAATTGGGCAAAGTATTGTTGGGTAGTGAGCTCGCCTATGGCCATCATAAACGTCTGGTCGCGGTAATAACCGGACCTGAAGTCACCAGGCCGAAACACCTTTGCCATAGCGATTTGGGCAACTTCCTTTCCGTCTCCAAAAATGCCAAACTTGGCTTTGCCCATGAAGACCTCTTTTCTACCCAGAACACTAGCTTCACGGCTTTCCCAGGCCAGACGATAATCGGCCAGAATTTCCGCCCTTGAGCGGATGATTTGAGATGTTTGGATTTCCTGGACTGACCGACTCATGTTTCGTGCACAAAATAGAGAAAAAGGCAAAAGCCAGCCAAAATAAACCTTGATCGAAAGCCTATTTAGGACCAAAACAAACAATCAGTCGTTTTTTAGCCCCTGGACACTATATTTGCGCCTCTGTTCAAAAAGGACAAAACAAAAATTTTCACCCATGATCATAGGTGTACCAAAAGAGATCAAAAACAATGAAAACCGTGTTGCGCTTACCCCTGCAGGTGCGCGGGAGCTCACTAAAAAAGGTCATACGGTTTATGTTCAAACCTCTGCAGGAGAGGGTTCTGGTTTTTCAGATGAAGCCTATAAAGGCGCCGGTGCTAAAATCCTGACTACGGCTGAAGAGATTTTCGGCACTGCCGAAATGATTATGAAGGTCAAGGAACCGATAGAATCCGAATACAAGCTCATCAGAAAAGATCAGCTTGTTTTTACCTACTTCCATTTTGCTTCTTATGAGCCGCTAACTCACGCCATGATAGCCACCAATGCGATTTGCCTGGCTTATGAAACAGTTGAGCGTGCAGACGGTTCTCTACCGCTGTTGGTGCCCATGAGCGAAGTGGCCGGTAGAATGGCCATTCAGGAAGGTGCCAAGTATCTAGAGAAACCACTGAAAGGAAAAGGAATTTTGCTTGGTGGCGTACCTGGTGTGATGCCAGCAAAAGTTCTAATCCTGGGTGGAGGTGTAGTTGGTGCCAATGCAGCCAAAATTGCTGCAGGGATGGGCGCTGATGTTATCATTACCGATGTGAACATCAATCGTCTTCGTTACCTGGATGATGTCATGCCAAAAAATGTCCATACTATGGTTTCCAATGAATATGTACTTCGTGAGTTGGTGAAGACGCATGATCTGATCGTTGGAGCAGTTTTGATTCCGGGAGCGAAAGCACCGAAACTCATCACAAAAGATATGTTGAAAACCATGCAACCTGGTACTGTGCTGGTTGATGTAGCCGTTGATCAGGGAGGATGTATCGAAACCTGTAAGCCAACTACTCATGAAAATCCTACTTACATCATCGACGATGTAGTTCATTATTGCGTAGCCAATATGCCAGGAGCCGTTCCCTATACCTCAACACTGGCCCTAACCAATGCTACGCTTCCCTATGCCATACGTTTGGCCAATCAGGGATGGAAGAAGGCTTGTGTGGAAAGTGCCGAACTCCGCAAAGGTCTTAACATCGTTCAAGGCAAGGTGGTGTATAAAGCCGTAGGCGACGCTTTCAATCTTCCTTCGGTAGACGTTAAAGAAGTTTTAGGAATGGCATAAGACCTAAAGCCTAAAGTATTCAGAAAAAAAAACCGGCTAATGCCGGTTTTTTTTATTTCGATTTTAACCTGCTTAAAGTGCCCAGGTTTTTCGAACCTCGACATCATTAATTTTTGTACCAATAGGAACACAACCCTGATAAGTGCCAGGTACCGGAACGTAATTGAGAACCTGAGTAGCACCGGCTTCGCTGGTAAAAAAGCCCAACATAGTGAGCTCCTTCGCCATCAAAATAAAAGGACGGTCTTTCGGCGGATTCTCAGATCGCACCGCTGTCAGGGCTTCGGTGTGCACCCGAAAAACAAGTTCTTTTTGTTTTTCAGGCTCACAATCTAGGAATGCACTGCCATAAGCTTTCTGAGCCTCTGCGTCCAATGCAGCAACTCCATCGAGGAAACGCTTTTGATCCTCCAGGCCATAGCAATCCTTAAGCATCAGATCCATAAATGCCGGAACGCCTGTTTCTTTGGCACCTGGAGTATCAGTCTTTGGAATGATGATTTCAGCCACCTCAGCCATAACTGCTGCCTGGTCGGCATTAAAGAATACCGGCTTGTAACCAGCATCGGGAGTAGCCTTACAGCCTTTGAGCACTCCCATTAGAGCAGGTGCAGAAATGGAATATCCCAATACCATTGCTGCCCGTTGTATCGCTTGTCTTCTATCCATAAGTCTTAAAGTTTCAGGGTAATCAGAGGTTTTGTTTATTGAGTTCACTCACGGCATAATCGGCTGCACGAGCCGTAAGGGCCATATAGGTCAATGAAGGATTTTGGCACGCCGCTGAAGTCATGCAAGAGCCATCGGTGACAAACACATTTTTGCAGGCGTGCACTTGGTTCCATTTGTTGAGAACAGAGGACTTTGGATCGTTGCCCATTCGAGCTGTCCCCATTTCATGGATGCCGAGACCAATTCCCGGAACGTCATCCCGTGTCTTGATATTTTTGAAACCGGCTGCCTCAAGCATTTCAGCTGCATCGTTTTTCATATCAACACGCATCTTAAATTCGTTTTCGCGCAGCACAGCATCAAAGTTCAATACCGGTAAGCCGTTTTTATCCTTCATCGACTTATCGAGTACAACCTTGTTTTGGTGGTAGGGCAGAATTTCACCGAATCCTCCAATGTTGAAAGTCCAACCTCCAGGTGTAGACGCTAGATTTTTCAGGTCAGCGCCCAGAACATCTTCCTCACGGGCACGCATCGCTCCGCCCCTGCTGGCTCCACCCTGATACCCAAAACCACGAAGGTATTCGCGCTTGTCTTTTCCAATATTTCGGTAACGGGGAATGTAAATTCCGTTTGCACGGCGACCGAAGAAATATTCATCCTCAAAACCTTCCACTTCAGCAGATGCACCTACATTAAGGTGATGATCCATAATGTTACATCCGAGCTCACCACTATCGTTACCGAATCCATTTGGGAATCGGTTGCTTATAGAGTTCATCAGAATGAATGTGGATCCAAAAGTGGAGGCACAGAGGAAAATGATTTTAGCGTAGTACTCGTGTTGTTCGCCGGTTTGATCATCCAGCAAGCGAACACCGGTAGCTTTTCCTTTTTGCTCATCGTAAATGAGTTCATACACGACAGAATTTGGTCGCAGGGTCATGTTACCTGTTGCCTGAGCAGCTGGCAATGTAGAGGCGTTGCTGCTGAAATAGGCGCCGTAAGGACAGCCACGAGAGCATAAGTTTCGGTATTGACAGGTACCGCGATTTGGGCTGTGCTCCAGCGGAGCAGTGAGATGAGCCGTTCGGCCAATCGTCATCGCCCTACCAAATTTAGAACCTAATGTTTTTTTGAATTCGCGCTCAACACAATTCATTTCCATTGGAGGAAGAAACTTTCCGTCCGGTAATTGCGGTAAACCCTCTGCCTGTCCGCTGATTCCAGCGTAAGCTTCAACGTAATCGTACCATTTTGCCAGATCATTATAACGAATCGGCCAGTCGATGGCTATACCATCCTTAGCATTGGCTTCAAAGTCCATCGGACTCCACCGATAGCTTTGTCGACCCCACATTATGGATCTACCACCAACGTGGTAGCCGCGCATCCAGTCGAAGCGTTGAGTTTCGATGTACGGATGCTCCAGGTCATTGACAAACCAATGCTTGGTTCCTTGTTGAACGGTATAGCCGGTACGGGCCTGCTTAGCCTGCTTCTGCATATCTTCAAAAGTGGCTTTTCCACCGTAGGGAAGTTCCCAAGGATCTTTGGTAGCCGTAGGGTAATTTGGATGTTCTACCATCCTTCCGCGCTCCAGTACCAGGGTTTTTAGTCCTTTTTCGGTGAGTTCCTTGGCAGCCCAGCCTCCGCTGATTCCAGTTCCGACTACAATCGCGTCGAACGTGTTCTTCTTTTCTGCGTCGAGATTTAGATTCATTTAGGAATGATTTGGGCCTTCAATATAGTTTTTTTTGATGGAGAAAAAACTAAAATGGGATGACCTGCCGTTAGTCTCCACGGCATCTGGTCGAATGAAACCGGTCATGCGAAAGTAACTGCCGGAATGCTAATTTTGAGTCAAAATAGTTGATATGACCAATCCTGAAACGGCCACCTCGGCCAACTCACCCAAGAACAATAGAACCGTCATTATCCTTAGTGTGATTATCACACTCTTGTCTGTTAAAGTATTCTGGGACTATCGCGAAAAAGCACAAGTGCAAGAGGAGTTAACACTTTCCACTACGGAATTGGGGGAAACCAAAACACGATTGGAACAAATTAGCACGGAACTAGATTCAAAAATCGCCGAGATCAGTAAACTGGGTGGAGATATTGAAGAGCTTAAAAAAGCCAAAGAGGAGGTTGAAAAAACTCTTAAAAAAAATAAGGCCTGGGGCGCAAAGAACATTAAGGAATTAAAGGATAGGGTTCAAGGCTATGAAAAGCTGTTAAAATTGAAAGACGAGGAACTCGCTCAATTGAAAACTTTGAACGAAGAATTGTATTCCGAAAACAATGAATTAAAAACGAAGCAAAATAGACTCAGCGATTCTCTTGTCCGACTTTCTCAGCGAAGAGATGAGCTTGCCGGAAAAGTAGCTATTGCCAGTCAACTTAAAGTCGAAAATATCAAAGTAGTAAGTCTTACCTCCGGCGGTAGAGAAAAAGAGTCGCCATTCAGGAGCCGCCAGATCGAAAAGTTAACCGTTCGCTTCAATCTGGCTGAAAATAAAGTGGCACCAATTGAAGGCAAAAAAATTCTTATCCGAATTCTGGATGAGAACAACCAAGTCATTTTTGATCTGGCCAAAGGCTCCGGAACATTTCGGATCAACGGAAGGGAAGAATGGTATACTTCATCTCGGGAAATACTTTTTGACAATACCCGCCAGCAATTGGAGTTTACCTATGAAAAAGGCTCTGAGTATCCCTCAGGTGCTTACACGGTCGAAATCTATGCCAATGAGGACCGTATTGGAAGCACGGCCTTTATTGTTAAATAATTACGGCGTATAGACTATCGTATCTGATAGCCGGAAGGGAAGCCGACGATTGCCAGTATCCAATCTTATTACAGGATTACTTTTCATGAAATCCTGAATCTGGATTGCTGACCAGTTGTTTCCAAAAACGTAAACTTCCCGAAGGGAAGGATGACCCGAAAGCACTTTGAATTGTTCGTAGTTTATTCCTGTTGAGACCAGATTGAGGTACCGGAGATGGGGTAATTCCTGAAGGACATTTAAAGATTGTTCCTGAAGCACACTTTTTGTCAGGTAGAGTTTTCTCAGCTCCTTCGCAGCAACCCAGCGCTTCCATTCCTGAGCACCAATTTTTAAACCACTGAGGTCTAGGGTCACTACAACGGGTGCTAATTCGGCATAGGCTTTCCAAAAGGAAGCATCGGGTTTTAGGTCTGACGGCACCCTGACCTCCAGATAGAAATTATCCCGCGAAAGGGGCTGAATTACTACACCATAATTCTCCAAGCGCTTCAGGAGCTGGTCATCAGCTGGCTCTGCAGGAATCTCAGGCCACCAGGAAATCACGGATGGCGATGTTACAGACTGCAGAAAACGTTCTAAACTTGGAGCTTTAAATTCTTCCACCTTAATCTGGAAGGGAGCACCCGCTTTGATCCAATCAGAGAGCAGCTCTACTTCTAAATTAGTGAGCTGTTCTTTTTCCCTTGGAGGCATATGGTCCTCGTGATCAACAGGAAGAGAAATACGATGAATCAATTCATTTTTACCATTTTGATTCACCACTATAGATCCTTGCTTTCCACCTTTTACAATGTAAGCCTCCGTGTCGAGCCGAAGTTTTCCTTTTTGCTTTTTCCCGCCGTGGCAACTCACGCACTTTTTGTCCAGGATAGGCTTTACGATATCCTGAAAAACGAGCTCAGGCACTTTTGCAGGATTTTCAACTTCAGAGATTTCTGGTTCGGCCTCAGTAGATAAATATCCTCGACCATGAGTGATGGAACCACCGAAGTGGCCGGTGACTGTCAGAATTACAATCATCACCAAAAAGACTGCCATGCGGACGGGGCGCCTTTTGGGTTTGGGTAGATTTTTTTCATAGGTAATGACCACCCAAAGCATAAAAGCGATGGCTACGGTCATAAATCCAAAAAGTCGATGTCGGAAAAGTAAGTCAGGTTCGTATCCTCCTTCCTGGGAAAGAAACCAACCGCTTAGTGAGGAAAAGATGGATGCTGCTAAACCTACCACAACAGAAAAGGGTACTGCTCCCCTGATTTTCCGGAAACGCCTAAAATTCGAAAGCATTTCCAGCACAAAAGCCAGGAAAAGTACGCCGATGGGAAAGTGGACCAACAGGGGGTGCAAGCGCCCCAGAAACTCGGTGTTCATAACCCGAATTTAGGGTCCTTCAGGAACTTTGGTTCCCGGGAGCCTGCCATTTTTTCCTATGGTATGACAAATGATGATTCAAAAAGTGCATCTTTGCCGGCCCTAATAGGAAAAATTGACCGAAAAATCCCCTTTTTGGTTGATGGCACAGAAATCGTTTAGAGGGGAGCAGAAGTTTTAAACTTTAAACTTATTAATAGCTTAGATATGGCAAAGATTACGTTCAAACCCAATGAGGACAGGGTTCTGGTTGAGCCCGCTCCTGCCGAGGCAAAAACTGCTTCCGGCATCATTATTCCTGACACGGCTAAAGAAAAACCCCAGCGGGGTAAGGTAGTTGCTGTAGGCGACGGCCTAAAAGACAAGCCGGTAACCGTAAAAGTCGGCGACCAAATTCTCTATGGAAAGTACTCCGGTACGGAGTTGACCATTGATGGTAAGGAGTACCTGATCATGCGTAACTCTGATATCTTCGGAATCATCTGATAAAAATTTAAACTCAAGATAAAATGGCTAAAGAAATTACATTTGATACCACCGCCCGCGATCGAATTAAAAAGGGCGTTGATAAATTATCTGATGCAGTAAAAGTGACACTGGGACCTAAGGGACGCAATGTCATTCTCGATAAGAAGTTTGGAGCTCCTACAGTAACGAAAGACGGTGTTTCCGTTGCTAAGGAAATTGAACTAAAGGATCCAATTGAAAACATGGGCGCACAGCTTGTTAAGGAGGTTGCCTCTAAGACAGCCGATGCAGCAGGTGACGGAACCACTACGGCAACCGTTCTCGCCCAGGCTATTTTTGCACACGGAATTAAGAACGTTGCTGCGGGTGCCAATCCAATGGATCTGAAGCGCGGTATCGACAAGGCTGTAAACGCCGTTGTTGAAAATCTCGCAAAAATGAGCAAGGGAATTAAAGGTTCCCAGGAAATTGCTCAAGTGGCAACCATCTCTGCCAATAACGACCTCGCCATCGGTAAAATGATTGCCGAGGCTATGGACAAGGTTGGTAAAGACGGTGTGATCACTGTAGAAGAGGCAAAAGGTACTGAAACGGAAGTGAAGACGGTTGAAGGAATGCAGTTCGATCGTGGCTATTTGTCTCCATACTTTGTGACCAACACAGAGAAAATGGAAGCAGAGCTGGATCATCCTTTCCTGCTCATCTATGACAAGAAGGTTTCTTCCATGAAGGAATTGCTTCCTGTCCTTGAGGCCACAGCACAGACCGGCAAGCCACTGGTGATTATTGCTGAAGAAGTTGAGGGAGAAGCTTTAGCTACTTTGGTAGTTAACAAAATCCGTGGTGCATTGCGCGTTGCCGCTGTTAAGGCTCCTGGTTTTGGAGACCGTCGTAAGGCTATGTTGGAGGATATTGCCATCCTCACAGGAGGACAGGTAATCAGTGAAGAGCGTGGCTTCAAATTGGAGACCGCTACTCTGGATATGCTTGGCCGTGCAGAGCGTGTGATCATCGACAAAGACAATACAACAATTGTTAACGGTGCTGGAAAGAAGAGCGAGATCAATGGACGCATCGGTCAAATAAAGGCACAGATTGAAGCTACTACCTCCGATTACGATCGTGAGAAGCTTCAGGAGCGTTTGGCCAAACTTAGCGGTGGCGTAGCCATCCTTTATGTTGGTGCAGCTACTGAGGTAGAGATGAAGGAGAAGAAAGACCGTGTTGACGATGCCCTGCACGCCACACGCGCAGCCGTACAGGAAGGTATCGTAGCCGGTGGTGGCGTAGCCTATCTGCGCTCTATCGATAGCCTTAAGAATGTGCAGGCTGATAACGAAGATCAATTGACTGGTGTAAACATCATCCGTTTGGCCCTCGAGGCGCCATTGCGTGTGATCGCAGAGAATGCAGGCCAGGAAGGTTCTGTTATCGTGAATAAAGTACGTGAGGGTAAGAAGGACTTTGGATACAATGCCCGTGAGAATAAGTTCGAAGATTTCTTCGCGGCGGGTATTATCGATCCTACCAAAGTAGCTCGTCTTGCACTCGAAAACGCTGCTTCAATTGCTGGTTTGTTATTAACCACAGAAGCTGTCGTTTCTGAAATTCCTGAGAAGAAAGAAGCTCCTGCAATGCCTCCAGGTGGCGGCATGGACGGAATGATGTAATTCCTTCTCAATAAGCTGAATTTCCAAAAGGCTTTCCCGCACGGGAAAGCCTTTTTATATTTGTTAAAACTGGAACACTCAAAAAGGACCAGTAAAAACCCTTAGCATGATCATCCACGACAATTTTCAGGATTTTGTTTTGTTTTTGTACCTGCACATGGCTCATGCCGACGGATCCATGCACAGTCAGGAAGAAAACATCGTGAGAGAAAAAATGCAGAAACTGTTTCCGGAGGGTACGGATTTAAATCTAAAATTTGAAGAAGCGCGGGCCGCCTATCAGGCCATCAAACCCGAAGAAGTTCCAGCCATTATCAAAGTGACCTTCGATCATTATAAGGACATAAAGTTTGCGGTAAAATATAAAGTGTACACCGATATGTACGATATCATCAATGCCGATGGAAAAGTTGATGAGTCGGAAACGTCGGCCCTGGATTTGTTGCGCCGGGTCATAGACTTGGGCATTCCGCAGAAGCCTCAGTCCTGAACCGCTACGAGAGGGCTTAGTGACTTAATTTCCAGTCTTAAAATCATCCGTACGGAAAGGCACTACCGGCAATCCAAAACCATTAAACAGATTTCCAACCGTAGCATTTCCAAATCCGAAACGGACGTATTCAGGATTCTTCAATTTCTTATTCCAAATCAATAAGGTATTGCCCTCTATCCGTCCATCTGCCGGAACCCAGTTCTCTTCAGAACCTGAAAGGAAACAACCTTGCAATTTTTCACCAACCATTTTCAATCCATCTTCAACATGGTCAAATTCAATTCGCAATCCACCTTTTTCCTTTTTAACAGACTTAATAGAGGCGTAGCGAAAACCTTTCTGAATTTTCCGGTAATGATTGCCTAGGGCGACATCGGCTAATCGCTTACCAACGTCGTGCTTATTGACCGGGTGAATGTCCTTCACATTATCAACCAGATCTGTTACTACCACCATTCCTGTACCGGGGTATTTTTGCAAATCCACCTGAGCCTGTCGCAACAATGCGCCACGAAGGTGATCGCCGTATTCATACGGAGCAATTTGTACATAGAGAAAAGGAAACTCTTTCTTCCATTCTTTTCTCCAGGAGGAAATGAGGTTTTCCATCAATACAGTATAGGTTGAGTAGGTCTCTACGTTTGATTCACCCTGATACCAGATTGTTCCGGCAATAGCATGTCCAGTTATAGGAGCAATCATGCCATTAAAGGCTTTGCCGGGAGCACTGGGCCACCAATCGAATGTCTTCAATTTAGCTGCGGCATCAGCCAATTGTGGATTAGAAGAGATCAGTGATTCAGGAACCCAGGTTTCAGCGGGTGTTCCACCCCAGCTCGCGTTTATTAGTCCAATAGGCACCATCAAAGTCTGACGCAATCGCTTACCAAAAAAATAACCAACCGCACTAAAGTCCTTAAGTGAAACAGAGTCACATACCTTCCATTGAGCCTTCACATCATTTTGAGGAAGATCAGATCCTGTTTTTGGAATGTGGAAAAATCTGAGTTGTGCATCATATGCTTTCGGCAATTCCTCACGAATATCCTTTAATCCCTGCCAATAACTCCACTCCATATTAGACTGACCTGAGCACAGCCACACTTCACCAACATATACGTCATCGAGTTTTATTTTTTTGCTGAGGTTTTTGATCACAATGGAGTAGGGTCCACCAGCTGCTGGAGCTGTAACTGGTAGCCTCCAGGTAGCGGTATTGGTCACTTTTGTTGAGTCCCTCTTGTTGTTCCAACCTGTTTCTACATAAACCCATGAACCAGGAGCTCCCCAACCGTGAAATACAGTAGTTTCTTGCTGCTGAAGAACCATACCGGAAGAAACGAGTGCGGGCAGGCGCAACTGGGCTTGCGAATGTAGACCCAAAAACACAAGGAGTACTGAAAGCGTTTTTTTCATAAGTGACTAAAAGGTAAGAACTAGGAATTATTATCGATAAGTTTTGAGAGAATTATTCTGGCTGCTTCAAATACCTGAGTACCCGGGCCAAAGACAAATGAAACACCTTGATGGTGCAGGAAGTCATGATCTTGTGCCGGAATTACGCCGCCCGCCACAACGAGCATATGGTCGGACGTATTTTTTTTCAATTCCCCAATTAATTCTGGGATAAGGGTTTTATGACCTCCTGCCAGAGTGGAAATTCCAACTACATGTACATCATTTTCTATAGCCTGTCGAGCTACCTCCTGCGGAGTAGTGAACAAGGGACCAACATCAACATCAAAACCCAGGTCAGCAAAACCACTGGCGATGATCCGGGCTCCACGATCATGACCATCCTGGCCAATTTTTGCCACTAGAATTCTGGGTCTGCGTCCCTCCTTCTGAGCAAACTGGTCGCTTAGTTTGCGAACCTGATCAACCTTTTCGCGGTCTGTCATGCGGGATGAATATACACCTGAAACCATCAGGTTGGTCGCCTGGTGTCGACCAAAAACTCTCTCCATAGCTAAACTGATCTCCCCCAGTGTACACCGACAGCGTGCAGCGGTAATGGCTAACTCCAACAAATTATCGTTTCCACTACAACCTTCCTCAATCGCACGAAGCGCATGTTCCACTTTTACCGGATCGCGATCCTTTCGAATTTTTTCTAGTCGATTGATCTGTTCGGTACGAACCGCTTCGTTATTTATTTCTAAAATTCCAAAGTCAGGAGTCAGACCGGAGACATATTGATTGACACCAACAATAATTTCTTTTCCTGAATCAATGCTAGCCTGACGTGCAGCAGCAGCTTCCTCAATTTTCATTTTAGGAATTCCCTTACGGATCGCTTCTGTCATTCCTCCTTCCTTCTCAATTTCTTCGATCATGTAACGTGCTTTACTGAGGAGCTGATCGGTCAGGTATTCCAGATAGCCGGAGCCACCAAGTGGATCAACCACTCTGGTGATCCCGGAGCTTCGCTGAAGGTAGAGTTGCGTATTTCGGGCAATACGCGCACTGAAGTCAGAGGGTAAGGCGATAGCTTCATCGAGGGCATTGGTGTGCAGCGATTGGGTACCTCCGAGCACAGCGGCAAGTGCCTCAATGGCTGTGCGCGCAACATTGTTATAAGGATCTTGCTCGGTCAAGCTCCAGCCTGAAGTCTGACAATGGGTTCGCAGTGCTTTTGACTTTGGATTTTTGGGTTTAAATCTTTCAACCAATTCAGACCACAAAACTCTAGCTGCCCGCATCTTCGCGATTTCAGTAAAAAGATTCATGCCGATGCCCCAAAAAAATGAGATTCGAGGAGCAATATCGTCAACGGCAATTCCAGTGTTAACTGCAGAACGGAGATACTCTACTCCATCGGCAAGGGTGTAGGCCAGCTCCAAATCAGCCGGAGCGCCGGCTTCATGCATGTGGTAGCCGCTTACGCTAATAGCGTTGAACTTTGGCATTTGCTTAGAGCAATACCTGAAAATATCCGATACAATCCGCATGGAAGCGGTTGGCGGATAGATGTAGGTATTCCGCACCATGAACTCTTTTAGAATATCGTTTTGGATGGTTCCGGATAATTGCCGGGGAGTTACACCTTGTTCTTCTGCAGCAACAATGTAAAATGCCATGATTGGAATCACCGCACCATTCATGGTCATCGAAACCGACATCTCATGCAAAGGAATACCATCGAATAAGAGCTTCATATCCTCGACGGAATCGACTGCAACACCTGCTTTTCCTACATCACCGGCTACGCGTGGGTGATCAGAATCATAACCCCGATGTGTGGGTAAATCAAAGGCGACAGAAAGCCCTTTTTGTCCCGCTGCGAGATTGCGTCTATAAAAATCGTTCGACTCACGGGCTGTTGAAAATCCAGCATACTGTCGAATGGTCCATGGCCGAACCGTATACATCGTAGCGTAAGGGCCGCGGCGGAAATCAGGAATTCCGGCCTCCTGTCCCTGAAGTAGGTTTCGATCGTAGTCAGCGTAGGAGGATTTAATTTCAATTCCCTCCATCGAGATTAACGAGTCGGAATGTGGTGTATGGCGCTCTGTGGTAACAGCCGGTTTGGTGAATAATCCTGGTATAGACCTAATGTACTCCTGCACAACCTGTTCGATAAACCAGGAGCCTGCAACTGGGTCTTCAACCCAATCCAGATGTGATTCTTCTTTT
>Ga0209972_10000580_pt1 | contig 36211 bp, 27 predicted proteins | sample NOAtaG_7_FD_187302 | JGI IMG/M metagenome (GOLD analysis project Ga0209972, IMG submission 187302) | Freshwater lake microbial communities from Lake Erie, under a cyanobacterial bloom - NOAA_Erie_Diel1S_2200h metaG (SPAdes) (version 2) | ecosystem: Environmental > Aquatic > Freshwater > Lake ...
CCGGCCCGGCGCGAGGAACCACGGCTGCACGAAGAGCTCGGTGGCGCCTCGGGCGATCAGCGCCTCGACCCCCTCGGCGATCGAGGGCGGCGCGATCTCGAGGTGGGCGTGGCCGACGAGCGGCGCTGCGCCGAGGGCCTCGAGCTGGGCCCGGGCCGCGGTCACGACCTCGTTCGCCTCGGCCCGGCGGCTGCCGTGATCGACCAGCAGGATCGCTCGCACCGGCCGACTCTGCGGCCCGCGCCGCCCTCTGCCAAGCGCGTGCGTTCGGGCTTTCGGCGGGGCGCGCGCGCCGGTATCGTCCCGCGGAACCCGCACGGGGTTCCGGTGTCACCGAGCCGTGGCCTTCGTGCAGCCCGAGGAGTCCTTGCCGCCGCGCTGGCTCGAGGGCTTCCACGTCCCGATGGAAGACGAGCAAGAACAAGCGCTGATCGAGCGGCTACGCCGGCAGGACGAGGCCGCGTTCAACGCGCTGGTCCGGCTCTACGAGCAGCGCGTGTTTCGGCTCGTGCTGCGCATGCTCGGCGACCGGGCCGAGGCCGAGGACGTCGCGCAGGAGGTCTTCGTCACGATCTTCAAGTCGATCGGCGGCTTCCGCGGGGAGAGCAAGCTCTCGACCTGGATCTATCGAATCGCCACCAACCACTGCAAGAACCGGGTGAAGTACCTGGACCGGCGGGCCCGCGGAAAGAAGACCGAGCTCGACGAGCTCAGCGAGCACGGCGCGGTCGAGAGCGCCTCGATGTCGAGCTCGGCGCAGGTCTCGCGGCCCGACGAGCAGGCCGAGGCGAACCAGATCGAGTCGATCGTGCGCGCGGCGATCGCCGAGCTCGACGAGGAGCAGCGCGAGCTCGTGGTGCTCCGCGACGTCGAGAACCTGAGCTACGAGGAGATCCAGCAGATCACCGGGCTCGTCGAGGGCACGGTGAAGAGCCGCCTGCACCGCGCGCGCTTGCAGCTCATGAAGGCGGTGCAGAAGGCCAGCGAGCCGAGAAGGAAGGTGCGGGCATGAGCGCGATGAACGCTGAGGAGGCGCGCGAGCGCTTCGGCGACGCGGTCGAGGGGAGCCTGGGCGAAGCGAAGGCGGCCTTCGAGGCCGCGCTCGCGGCCGACGACGCGCTCCGCGAGGAGTTCGCGCTCTACCGCCAGCTCTTCGGCGGCACCGAGCCGCTCGCACCGGCGCCGGCCGACGCGCCTCCGGCGCTGCTCGGCGCCGTGCAGCGGAAGATCCGAACCCGGAGCCAGGGGCGCTTCTTCAAGGACCGCTTCGCGAGCGAGGGTGCGGGCGGCGGTCCGGCGCTGAGCCTCGTGCTCGGCATGGCGGTGCTCGTCCTCGTCGCGGCGAGCATCGTGATCGTGCAGCAGCTCGTGATCGTCGAGCTGCCCTGAGCGATCACGCGGGGGGACTCACTCGGGCTCGACGACCTCGAGGAGGAGGTCCCCGTCCCGCTCGAGCTGGATCTGGCAGCAGAGGCGCACGTCCTTGCCGTCGCCGAAGACCTCGAGCACGTCGAGCTCGTCGTCCTTGGCCTTGCTGAGCAAGTCCATGCCCTGCTTCACCCGCACGCGGCAGGTGCCGCAGCTCGCCGAGCGGCACGAGAAGGGGACCTCGGTCTCGGGGTGCTCGTCGCACACGTCGACGAGGGCGGCGCCCGGCTTGACCTGGCACTCGAAACCAGCGGGGAGGAAGCGGACTTTGGCCATATGCGGGCGCGGGTCTACCCACCGGGGGCGGCGCGGTCAAACGCCGAGCGCGGCGCGCAGCAGGCCGTAGCGCACGCCGCCCTCCGAGACGACGAAATGCTCGGCTCCGGACCAGCGGGCGATGGCGCACAGCACCCGGACGCCGGCGACGAGCACGTCGGCCCGCGCCGCGATCATGCCCGGCAGGTCCCGGCGCTGGGCGGCGTTACGGCGGGCGAGCACGCCGGCGAGCGCGGCCGCGTCGGGGGCGCGAACGAGCTGGCCGTGGCTCGGCCCGACTGCGCCGCGCACCAGCATCGCGGTCGAGGCGGCGGTGCCGGCGAGCATCACGAGCGTGCGCCCGTGCGGCGCGGGCAGCGGCGCGAGGGCTGCTGTCAGCAGGTCGTCGAGCGCCGCGAGGGACGCGGTTTCGGGCGGGTCCGCGGCGAGGAAGCGCTCGAAGAGCCGCACCGAGCCCACGTCGAGGCTGACGCGGTGCTCGACCTCGTGGCCGCGCGCCCAGACGAGCTCGGTGGAGCCGCCGCCGATGTCGACGACCAGCGAGCGGGCCGGCGGCGCGCCGAGCCCCACGAAGGCGCCGGCGAAGGTGAGCTCGGCCTCGCGGCGCCCGGCGATCACCTCGACCTCGGCGCCGAGGAGCGCGCGCGCCGGGGCGAGGAAGGCCTCGCGGTTCTCCGCGTCGCGCAGCGCGCTCGTGCCCGCGGCGACGACCCGCTCGGCGCCGAGCGCGCGGCCGAGCGTCCGGTGGGCGCGGAGGGCTTCGAGGGCCGCCTCGATCCGATCGGGACGCAGCCGGCGATCCCGGTCCACGCCGCGGCCGAGTCCGACGATGCGCTCCTCGTCCGCGAGGATCGAGAGCGCCCCACCGTGCCGCTCGCCGACGGCGCCGAGCACGGTGTTCGTGCCGACGTCGATCGCGAGCACGCGCTCCATGGCGGCTCAGACCGCGACGCGGTAGCCGAGCGGATCGGGCGCGGTGCCCTGCTGGATCGCGTCGATGGCGGCCTTGAGCTTCTTCGCGATCGGACCGGGCGCGGGGATGTCGATCGCGCCCTCCTCGGTGCCGATGCGGGCGATCGGGGCGATGATCGCCGCGGTGCCGGTGCCGAAGGCCTCGCCGAGCCGGCCCGAGGCCGAGGCCGCGAAGACCTCGGCGAGCGGGATCTCGGTCTCCTCGCAGGGCACGCCCTCGCGGCGCAGCAGGGCGAGGCACGTGTCGCGGGTCACGCCGGGGAGGATCGTTCCGTCGAGCGCCGGGGTCTTCACGACGCCGTCGATCACGACGAAGACGTTCATCGTGCCGGCCTCGCCGAGCAGCGCGTGGCTCGCCGCGTCGAGCCAGAGCACCTGATCGTAGCCCGCCTTCTTCGCCGCCTCGGTGCCGTAGAGCGAGGCCGCGTAGTTCGCGCCGGTCTTCGTGTCGCCGAGGCCGCCCTTGGCCGCGCGGATCATGTGCTTCTCGGCCCAGAGGCGCAGGCCGTGGTCGTAGAAGACGTCGGCGGCCGAGCCGACGATCACGAGCTGGTGCTGCTGCGCGGGGCGCACGCCGAGGAACTCCTCGGTGCCGAGGATCGTGGGGCGCAGGTAGAACGAGCCGTGGCCGTGCGCCGGCACGAACCACTCCTGGGCCTTCACCAGCGCGCGGCAGGCGGCGACGAAGTCGGCCTCGGGCAGGGGCGGCAGGGTGATGCGCTCGGCGCTGCGGGCGAAGCGCCGGCCGTGCATGTCGGGCCGGAAGAGGCTCACCGAGCCGTCGGGCTGCCGCAGCGCCTTGAGCCCCTCGAAGATCGAGAGCGCGTACTGCACGCTCGCCGAGCTCGCCATCGTCGTGGCGTCCTCGCGGCGCACGAAGCGTGGGCCGTGCCAGCCGCGCTCCGGGTCGTGATCGGCGAGCAGCACGTAGGGCGCGAGGACCTTGCCGAAGCCGTACTTGCCTTCGGGCAGGGCGGCGGCGGGACCGGGCAGGCGCAGCGAGGACAGGTCGAGCATCGGCGGGCTCTGTCTGAGCCGGCCCGATCGCGCAAGAAGCCTCCCGCGCCCCCCTACGCGCTGCGTCATCGGTCACGAGGATCGACGCCCCCGGCGCGGCTGCTAGATCGGCGCGCATGTCCAAGCGCCGCATGCCCGCCGAGTGGGAGCCGCACCGCGCCGTCTGGCTCGCCTGGCCGAGCCACGCCGAGCTCTGGGGGGATGAGGAGCTCGCCCTCGCCCAGGACGAATTCGTGGGTCTCTGCGAGGCGATCGCCGGGCCGGAGCGCACCGGCGAGGCGCTCGAGATCGTGTGCCGCACCGAGGCCGACGAGGCGGCGGCGCGGGCGCGCCTGGGGCCGCTCGGCGCCCGCACCCACCGCGCGGAGTACGGAGACATCTGGCTGCGCGACACCGCGCCGATCTTCGTCGACGTCGGCGGCGCGATCCGGCCCCAGGTGTTCCGCTTCAACGGCTGGGGCGGCAAGTACGAGCTGCCGGGCGACGCGGCCCTCGGCGGGGCGATCGCCGGCTTCTCCGGGCTGCCCGCCGAGCACCACGACCTGGTGCTCGAGGGCGGGGCGATCGAGCTCGACGGCGAGGGCACGCTGCTCACGACCAAGCAGTGCTTGCAGAACCCCAACCGCAACCCCGCGCTCTCGGTCGCAGCGCTCGAGGCGCGCCTCCGCACGATCTTCGGGGTCGAGACCATCCTCTGGATCGAGGAGGGGCTGCTGCACGACCACACCGACGGGCACGTCGACACGATCGCGCGCTTCGTCGCACCCGGCCGCGTCGTATGCATGGCGCCGAGCGGGCCGGACGATCCCAACCGCGCGGTGCTCGACCGGATCGCCGCGGAGCTGTCGGCGATGCGCGATGCCCGCGGCCGCGCCCTCGAGGTGGTGCGGATCCCCTCGCCGGGGCGGGTCGTGGGGCGCGTGGGCGAGGACGAGGACGTCATGCCGGCGAGCCACGTGAACTTCTACGTCGGCGACGAGGCGGTGGTGGTGCCGGTCTACGGCACGGCGTGGGACGAGGCGGCGGTCGCCGCCCTCGCTCCGCTCTTTCCCGGCCGGCGCGTGGTGGGCCGGCGCTGCCGCACGATCCTCGAGGGCGGCGGCGGCTTTCACTGCATCACCCAGCAGGAGCCCCGCGGCGGGGCGCGCTGAGGGCGCGTGCGGCTCGGCATCACCGGCGCGACGGGCCTCGTCGGCGCGAACGTCGCGGATCTCGCGCTGCAGCGCGGCGACGAGGTCGTGTGCACCCGGCGCGGCTCGAGCCAGGCGGCACACCTCGCGCACCTGCCGATCGTGTGGCGGCAGGCAGATCTCGGGGACGAGGACGCGCTCGCGGCGGCGTTCGCCGGCTGCGAGGTGGTCGTGCACGCCGCGGCGGCGGTGGAAGCGGGCGGCGCGGTCACGCCGGCGATGCGGGAGACGAACGTGGGCGGCACCCGCCGGGTCCTCGCGGCGTGCCGGCGCGCCGGGGTGCGGCGCCTCGTGCACGTCTCGTCGGTCGCGGCGCTGGGGGTCTCCGACGGTTCCTGCGACGTCACCGAGGACGCGCCCTTCAACTTCGCCGAGGCCGGGCTGCTCGACGGCTACGTGCAGACCAAGCGCGAGGCGCAGGACGTGGTCGTCGCGGCGGCGCGCGCAGGCGACATCGATGCGGTGGTGGTGTGTCCGACCTACATGTTCGGGCCCTACGACAGCAAGCCGAGCTCGGGGCAGCTCGTGGTGGGCATCGCCCAGGGTCGGATCCCGCTCCACACCGAGGGCTCGCAGAACGTCGTCGACGTGCGCGACGTGGCCCGCGGCATCCTGCTCGCGGCGGAGAAGGGGCGCGCGGGTGAGCTGTACATCCTCGGCGGCGAGAACGTGACCTACGGCGAGATGTTCGCCCGCATCGCCGAGGCCGGTGGCTGGAAGGCGCCGGGATGGCGGCTGCCGCGCTGGCTGCTCTCCCCGATCGGCTGGGGGGGCGATCTCGCCGAGCGACTGGGCTTCTCGCCGGAGGTGAACACGATCCGCCTCAACTGGCTCTACGCCCGCGGCTACCGCTTCACGAGCGACAAGGCGCGCGCCGAGCTGGGCTACGCGCCGGGCTCGCCCGACGAGGGCATCCGCGCGTGCGTCGCGTGGATGCGCGAGCGCGGCATGGTCCGCTGAGCGGGCCGTCCATGTTCTGCATGGATTTCCTCACGGCTGGCCCCGGCGGGCTGCCCTAGCATCCGCCGCCCCATGCCGAACCACGCGTACGAGCCGTGCGCACAGCATCGCGACGACGATGTCGTGGCGCGGGGCGCTCGGGACGGGGCGGCGGAGGGGACGCGGCGCATGGCGGACCTGCTCGCCGACGCGGGCGCCGTCGCGGCGCGCCTCCAAGGGTTTCCCCGGGGCAGCGAGGTCGCGGTGGTCTGCCACGACCGCTACGACTTCACGGTGGCGCTCCTCGCCGCGATCGACCGCGGCCTCGTCGTCGCGCTGCCGCCGAACGCACGGCCCGAGACGCTGCGGCAGCTCCGCAGTGAGGGGCGGGTGCAGACGGTGATCTCCGATCAGGACGGCGTGCCGGGGATCGACGTGCGGCAGATCGGGGCCGGCGCGCCGCCGATCGCCCGGCCGCTGGTGCCGAGCGGGCAGCCGCTCGTGGTCGTCTACACCTCGGGCTCGACCGGCGCCTCGCTGCCCTGCGCGAAGTCCGCCGGCCAGCTCCTCGGCGAGGCCGCGGTGCTCGCGCGCACCTTCGGGATCGAGCGCGGCGCGGCGATCGTTCCGACGGTGCCCCCCCACCACATCTACGGCCTGCTCTTCGGGGTGCTCGTGCCGCTCGCCGCCGGCGCGTCGTTCTGCCGCGAGACGCCCTTCTACGAGGGCGTCGTGCGGCGCATCGTGGCGCGTGATGCGGCCCGCGTGCTGGTCAGCGTCCCGGTGCACCTGCGGGCCCTGACGATGATGGAGCCGGCGGGGACCGAGACGCTCGCGCGGATCTTCTCCTCGGGCGCGCCCTTGCCGAGCGAGACCCGGAGCGCGCTCGAGACGCGCTTCGGCTGGCGCGTCACCGACGTGCTCGGCAGCTCGGAGACGGGCGGCATCGCGCACCGGGATCAGAGCGAGGCGGCCTACACCGCGCTGCCCGGCGTCGAGGTCGCCGCGGGCGAGGACGGTCGCTTGCTCGTCACCTCGCCGTTTCTGCCCCCAGAGACGCCGCAGCCCTTCGCGACCGGCGACCGCGTCGAGCTGCTCGGGCCGGGCCGCTTCCGGCACCTCGGCCGCGCCGACGGCGTGCTGAAGATCGGCAGCACGCGGGTCTCCCTCGCCGAGCTCGAGGCGCGCCTCTCGGCGCTGCCCGGCGTGAAGGACGCGGCGGTCGTGCCGCACGCGGCGAGCGGCGGCCGGGGCCACGAGACGTGGGCCGTGCTCGCGCTCGAGGCGGGCGCGGCGCTCGATGCGGCCGAGGTCCGCGAGGCGCTCCGGGCCTGGCTCGATCCGGTGGTGCTGCCGCGCCGCTACCGCTTCGTCGCCGCGCTGCCCCGGGAGGGCAACGGCAAGCTGCGGCGCGAGGCGCTCCTCGCGCTCTTCGAGGGCGAGGAATGAAGCGCGAGCATGCGGTGATGGGCGTCCTGCTCGTGGCGGTCGCCCTCGGCGCGTATGCGATGGGCCGGCGGGCCGGCGAGGCCGAGCCGGGCGGCGAGGTGGTCGATCTGAGCCCGCCGCGCCGCGCCGCGCCTGCGGCCGCCGAGGAGGACGAGGAGGACGCCGAGGAGGCAGCCGCGCCGGTGCTGGTGCGCTCGGCGCGCCCGATCATGAGCACGACCTACCAGATCTCGGTCGAGACCGACCGGCGGCAGGAGGCCGAGGAGGCCATCGAGGCCGCGCTCGACGAGGTCGAGCGGCTCGGCGTCGTGCTCTCGGAGTGGCGCCCGGACAGCGAGGTGTCGGCGATCAACCGCGCCGCCGGGCGCGACGCGGTGCGGGTCGGCGAGGACACGATGGCGAACGTCACGAGCGCGCTCGACGTGGCGCGCTGGACGGACGGAGCCTTCGACATCTCGTGGGCGGCGATCCGCGAGTTCTACCTGTTCCAGGAGGGCGCCTCGGCGCCGGACCTCGACGCGGTGCGCGCGCGCCTGCCGCTCGTGAACTACCGGGATGTGATCGTCGACGAGGAGGCCTCGACGGTGCGCCTTGCGCGCGAGGGCATGTCGCTCGGTCTCGGCGGGATCGCCAAGGGCTACGCGGTGGATCGTGCGGCGGCGCTGCTCGAGGCGCGGGGCTTCTCGAACTTCATGATCTTCGGCGGCGGTCAGGTGCTGGTCCGCGGCCTCCGTGAGGGTCGCCGCTGGCGGGTGGGCATCCAGCACCCGCGCGCCGCCGATCGCTACATCGGCTTTCTCGAGGTGACCGACTGCTCGGTCGCGACGAGCGGCGACTACGAGCACTCCTTCGTCGACGAGGACGGCGAGCGCTGGCACCACATCATCGATCTGCGGACCGGCCTGCCGGCGCGGCACACGACGTCGGTGACGATCGTCGCGCCGAGCGGTCTGTTGGCCGACGGCTTCGACACCGGCTGCTTCGTGATGGGCGCCGAGGCGTGCCTCGCCCGGATCGCCGAGTTGCAGGCCTCGGGCGAGCTGGCCGGGCTCGAGGCGGTGATCCTCGACGGGGACCTGCGTCTCTTCACCACGCCCGGCACGCGCGACCGGCTCACGCTGCGGATGCCGATCACCGACGACGGCCGCATCCCGGCCGAGGAGTGAGCCGCCTCGGGCGCACCCGCTCCCCGAGGCGCGATCGAGGGATCGACCTTCCGGGCCTTCGCCCCATACTCCCGGCCGCCATGGCCGCGTTGCGCAAAGACGACGTCCCCGAGCGCTTCGACGAGGTCGCCCCGACCTACGACCTGCTCACCAACCTCAACCCTGGCTACCACCGGCACCTGCGCCGCTCGGCGGAGCGGCTCGGGGCGCTGCCCGACGGGGCGCGGATCCTCGACCTCTGCTGCGGCACCGGGGCCTCGACCGACGCGCTCCTGACCGTGCACCCGCGCGCCCGGGTCGAGGGCCTCGACGCCTCGGCCGGGATGCTCGCCGAGGCGCGGCAGAAGCCGGTGCTGGCCGGCGTCCGCTTCCACCACGGCGACGCGACCGATCCCGCAGCGCACGGCGCCGACGGGCCCTGGAACGCGATCCTCATGGCCTACGGGATCCGCAACGTGCCCGATCCCGACCGCTGCCTCGCGAACCTGTTCTCGTGCCTCGCGCCGGGCGGCACCCTCGTGCTGCACGAGTACTCGGTGGCCGACTCGCGGCGGGCGCGCCTGGTCTGGGACGCGGTGAGCTACGGGATCATCGTGCCGAGCGGCCTCGTCACCGCACCGCGGAGCCCGATCTACCGCTACCTGCACCGCAGCGTGCGCCGCTTCGACGGCGTGCGGGCGCTCGAAGGGCGCCTCCGTGGCGCCGGCTTCGTCGACGTCGAGACGCTGCCGATGGACGGCTGGCAGCGGGGGATCCTCCACAGCTTCCGCGCCCGCCGCCCCGCCACGAACGGCGCCGCGCCCGCGCGGTCGAGCTAGCCCACCCGCGCCGAGCGGTGCGGATCCGGCGCGGCGATCACTCGAGGCAGCGGAGGAAGGTGACCCGGGCGCCGTCGGTGCCGAGGGCCACGAGCTCGCCGAGCCGCACCACGTCGGGCGCCCGGTGGCCGCTCAGGACCAGCGCCGGGCCGAGGGTTCCGTCGTCGCGCGCGAGGCGCACCCGCACCTCGTGCGGCGCGGACGGTGCGGCCTCGCTCGGCGCCTCCATCGCGAAGACCACCGCGCCCTCGAGCGGCGCGGCCCGCACCGTGATCGGGCCGCCGTAGCCGAGGCCCGGCACGAGCGGCGCGGGCGCGTCGGTGCCGGTCGTCTGCACCAGGCCGATCGCCCGCGTCGCGAGGTTGCCGACCGCGGCGTAGGCGAGGTGGGTCCGGGTGCCGGACGCGGCCCGTGCGACGGCGATCGACGGCAGCTCGGCCCCGCGGAGGAGCGGCCGCGCGACCTCCGGCGTGCCCGGCGCGCCGCCCTCGTCGAGCGCGACGCGGTGCACGGCGCTCATCGCCACCCGCGCCTCGACCAGGTAGATCCCCGGCGTGCGCTCGCCGAGGCCCAGCACCGGCGCGGCGCCGCCTCCGTCGGGCGAGATCGTGTCCGTGCCGAGCCGCTCGCCCGTCGGGCCGAAGCGCGACAGGCGCACCCGCATCGGCGTACTGCGTCCGTCGGTCCACGCGACGACGCGGACCCCGCCCGCCGCGCGGAGCACGAGCGGAGGGAAGCGCGGGTCGGCGTGCGCGTCTTCGAGCTCGGCGAAGAAGCGCCCGGCGGCCGCGCCGAGGGAGAGGTCGAGGTCGGCGACGAGGACGTGGCCCGCGGCGTCGGTCGCGGCGACGAGGAGGCCGGCGCTGCCCGCGTCGAGCGCAGGCGGAGCGGACCGCCCGAGCGCCCGCCCCGCGAGCGGGATGCGGGTGTAGAGGGCCGGCGGACCGTCGGGGCGCACCCGCACGACCGCGAGGGCCTCGCCAGCCTCGTCCGAGGTGTAGCCCGCGACGATCAGCGCCCCGTCCGCGCCGGCCGCGAGCGCCACTGGGCCCGCGCCCTCGAGCACGGCGCGCGTCTCGGAGGCGAGCACGCACGCACCGGCGTCGGGGCGGGCCTCCGACAGGCCGGCGCGCGGCGCCAGCTCGTCCTCGGTCGGCGCCGCGGCGAGCCCGTCGAGGCCCTCGAGCGCCGGGGCGGTCTCGGTCGCGGTCGGCGCGGGGGCCTCGGGTGCCGCGGGCCCGGCCGGCGTCCGGTCGGCCTCGGGCGCGGGGCGCGGGGCGGGGTCGTCACAGCCGGCGAGCCCGACGAGCACCGAGACGAAGAACGCACGCAGCATCGCCGCGGAGTGTACGCCCAGCACTCGCCGCGTCGCGGCCCGTGCGCTCCGCCCGGCGCGATGCGTCCGAAGAAGACTCCGCCCAGGAATCAGTGGATGAAGTAGCGGCCCGAGAGCATCAGCCAGGTGTCGTCGTCACCGACGATCTGCTGGCGGTAGCTCAGCTCGATGCCGAACTCCGGCCGCACGTAGCCCACGCCGACGGTGATCTGGTGGATGCTGCGGCCGGTGTCGAAGCCGTAGCCGGCGCGGATCGGGACCTCGCCGGTGAAGAGCTCGGCCCCGAGGCTGAGGATCGCCTCGGGCCGCAGCGAGCCGTCGACGTTCGTGAAGGTCGAGAGGTCCGCGAGGCCGTCGATCGCGATCGTGAACGTGTTGTCGACCGTGTAGCTCGCCGAGCCGCCGGCCAGGCGCGGCACGAGCGGCGAGCCGAAGTCGATGAGGTTCTGGCCGATCGCGGCGATGTGGAAGCCCGGCAGCGGCGTCACCCGGATCGAGGCGTCGATCGTCACCCCTTCGGCGTAGGGGCCGCGGTTGTCACCCTCGGGCCGCGGACCTTCGCGCCAGAACGACACGTAGCGCCCGGCCACGCCGATGGAGAACGCGTCCGAGACGGCCAGCGCGAGCGCGACGCGCCCCTCCATGCCCGCGTGCCCGTACTGCCCGTTGCCGAGGAGGTAGCGGTAGGAGACGCCCATCGCGACCGGCGAGCTGAACGAGTCGACGAGCGAGGCGCCGAACTCGAAACGCGTCGACTGCGGCCGGTAGCCCGCGAAGGTCTCGATGTGGTAGGTGCGCGCGAGCGCGAGGTTGGCGGGGTTGTAGTGAAGCGCGGAGGTCGAGGCGGCCGAGGCCCGCGCGCCGCCGGGGCCCATCGCCATGCCCCGCGTGGTCTCGAAGTCCTCCGCGGGGGGCGGCACCGCGGCCTCCTGCGCGCGGGCGGCGGCGGGGGTGCAAGCGAGAGCGAGGGCGAGCAGAAGGGACGAGCGCATGGAAGCTCCTCGGGGGCCGGCTCTCCGCCGGCGAGGCTGCGTGTACCGGGGCCGGGCGGCCGCGGCCAGAAAACCGCGCAGTCGGAGCCCCGGCTTGCCGCCGCGTCGCCCGCAGATCCGCGGCACGCCCCGAGGTTTCTCGCGCAGGTCCCCAAGAACACGGGGGATCTTGGCGCGGGGTCCAGCCCCGCCCGGGGCGCTCGGGGGATCACGTGTGATCCCGGGCACTTGGCGCAGGGGCGTCGCTCCGGGGCTCCCAGCGCGAACGCAAGGCCTTTTTTTCGATCGAAATTTCGCGTGACCCGACCGTCACTTAGCGGATCGGAGCGAGCCGGCCGTAGACGACCGAACGCCCCTTTGCTAGCGTCGGCCCTCTTCGGCACCGACGGATCGTCCTCGAGGCAAGCGCCCCGGGAGGAGATGTCGGGCCGGGGACGAGCGCACCGCCACCGAACGACCGGAGCCCACGCAGCGCCGGCCGGAAGGGCGGATCACCGGGGAGCCCCCACAGGCTGTGGACAGCTTGTGGAGGAACTGCACAAGTGTCTGAAATGGCTGAGGAAATACGGATGCACAGCAGGTGGACGAGCGAGCAGGAGAGCGAGCGGACGGCGGTGCTGGACGCGGCCCTGACCGAGCTGCGCGCCAGCCTCTCGCCGCAGTCCTACACCACCTGGCTCGCCCCCCTCGCGTTCGACCGCTTCGAGGCGCCCCACGTGCTGCTCCGGGCCCCGTCCCGCTTCCACGCCGACTGGGTCGCGGCGCATTATGGCGCTGCGCTCGCAGCGGGCCTGAGCGCCGCGCTCGAGGTCCGGCTCGGCGGCCCGGTGGCTGGGCCGCTGCGTCTGGTGTTCGAGCATGATCCCTCCCTGGCCGCGCCCCCGCCGCCTCCGGGGCCCGCCGAGGCGGCCGCGCCGCTCGTTCTCGAGGCCCCGCTGGCCGCCCGCACCGGTCGCTCCTCGAGCCCGCCCCGCGCGCGGGTGGCCCGCTCGGGCGGTGCGCCGGGGGCCCGCCGCAACTTCGAGCTGGGTCTGCCGGAGCGCGGTCTGCCGGCGGCGGGTCCGCCGGCGATCGAGATCTCCGACGCCGTCCTCGAGAGCTACGCGCTGAACCCCCGCTACCGCTTCGAGAACTTCGTGGTCGGCCCCTCGAACCAGCTCGCGCACGCCGCCTCGGTCGCGGCCGGGGCGAGCCCGGGCAAGCGCTACAACCCGCTCTTCATCTACAGCCGGGTGGGCCTGGGCAAGACCCACCTCGTCAACGCGGTCGGTCACGCCGTCGCCGCCGAGCGCCCCGGGACCCGGGTCTTCTTCCTCTCCGCCGAGCGCTTCACCAACGAGTTCATCTGGGCGCTGCAGAACCGGCGCATCGACGAGTTCCGTGCCCGCTTCCGCCAGGGCTGCGACGTGCTCGTCATCGACGACATCCAGTTCCTCGCCGGCCGCGAGCAGACGCAGGAAGAGTTCTTCCACACGTTCAACGCGCTCTACCACGCGGACAAGCAGATCATCGTCACCTCGGATCGCTATCCGCAGGAGATCGGCGAGATGCAGGACCGCCTCGTCTCGCGCTTTCAGTGGGGCATGGTCGCCGACATCCAGGCGCCCGAGCTCGACACGCGCATCGCCATCCTCAAGACGAAGGCCGAGCAGGAGCGCATCCACCTCGCCGAGGACGTCGCGCTCTACGTCGCGCAGCGGGTCGAGAGCAACGTGCGCGAGCTCGAGGGGACGCTGCTGCGCCTCGCGATGCGCGCCGACCTCACCGGCCGCGTCATCGACCTCGAGCTGAGCCGCAGCGTGCTCGGCGCGGCGCTGCCCGGCCGGGCCGAGCGGGCGGTGACGGTCGAGGACATCCAGCGGGCGACCGCCGAGTACTACGGCCTCACCCTGCGCGAGCTCTGCGGCGAGCGCCGGCACCGCGGGGTGAGCCAGCCCCGGATGATCGCGATGTGGATGGCCCGCGAGCGCCTCAAGCTCAGCTACCCCGACATCGGCCGGCGCTTCGGCGGCAAGGACCACACGACGGTGATGAGCGGCCACAAGAAGATCGCCGCGCTCCTGCCGGACGACGAGGCGATGCAGCGCGCCGTGCAGGCGATCCAGCGCAAGCTCGGCCTCGACGGCTGAGCCCGACGGTCGCTCGACCGCGTCCGACTACTCCACCCGGCGCGGGCCCCGCGAGCCGCCGCGGCGGGGACGCACCTCGGCCTCCTCGGCCGCGCCCATGCCCTCGAGCAGCTCGGTCGCATCCGACGGATCCATCCCGCCGAGGCCGCCCTCCTCGAGCGCGTCGCCGAGCATGCCGCGGAGGGCCTCGGGATCCATGTCCCCGCCGAGCCCGCCGCCGAGCATCCCCTCGAGCATGCTCGGATCGAGGTCCTCGAGGCCCCCGCCGCCGCCCATCACGAGGCGCATGAGCATCCGGATCGGCCCGGCCGACTCGCCGAGCGACGAGGCCTCGACGCCGAGCATCGAGCCGATCATGCGGTCCTCGCTGATCGGTCCGAGGTCCTCGTCGCCGTGCCGCTCGTGCAGCCAGCGCCGGCCGAGGCGGCGCACCTCACGGGCGGTCGTGCGGTCGGCCGCCGAGGCGAGGATCTCGAGCAGCCCGTCGGGCGGCGCGATGCGCATGCGGTAGCGCCGCACGTACTCGGCGACGCCGGCGAAGAACGCCTCGTCGCCGAGCAGCACGCGCAGGCGCATCCACAGGTAGGGCGCCTTGCCGTAGACGATCCCCGCGTACGCGACCGGCGGATCGAAGGCCGAGGCGGGCTGGTCGGCGGCCTCGTCGGGCAAGCCGTTGACCCGCATCATCACGTAGTTCATCGCCACCTGCCGCTCCGCCTCGGCGGCCGCGCGCTCACTGCCGTGCCGCTCCTCGACGTAGAGGACCGCGCTCCACTGCGCGAGCGACTCGTCGGTGACCGGATGCTCGCGCGAGTCGCTGCCCACGATGCCGTGCCACCACTGGTGGGCGACCTCGTGCGCGGTGACGAACTCGCGCATCGACGCGGTCATGTCGCCTGCGCCGGAGAGCATCGCGTCGTCCCCGCCGAAGGCGCCGACCAACCCCGCGAGCTCGCCGAGTCCCTCGCCAGGACCGCCGTAGAACATGCTCGCGACGGTGACGAGCGAGGAGAACTCCACGCCGCCGGCGCCGCCGACGAGCGGGGCCTCGACGACGTCGAGCGCGGTGTACGGGTAGGGCCCGAAGCGGCGCTCGAAGATCTCCAGCGCGGCCGCGGCGTGCTCGAGCACGGCCTGCCCCGCCTCGCGGTGCTCGGGCACGAAGACCGAACGCACGGCGACCCCGCCCACGTCGCGTTCCATCGTGACCAGCGTCGCGCCCACGACGAGGGCGAAGTCGCGGATTGCTCCGGCGTGGATGGTCACCTCCTCGCGGCTCGGCGGTCCGTCGCCGTCGCGCACGCCGCGCCGCCGCGCGGTCTCGCCGGTCGCCGCGACGACGAAGCCCCGCGGCACCACCACCCGCGCCCGCACGTTCGCCATCGCGTCGGTGCCGAGGTCACCGGTCGTGCCGTGGTCCTCGGTGACCCAGCCGCGCGCGCCGCGCCGCGCGAGCACGGGAAAGAACGCGGCGAGCGAGGCGGTCGTGCCGTCGTGCGCGAGCAGGCCGTAGCCGTGGCCGCCGCCGCCCGACTCGAAGGCGCTCATCCCCTCGAGGCCCTGCGCGAGCATGCCGGTGCGCTCGGGGTCGATCGCCTCGAGCCGTCCCGTCAGGTCGAGCTCGATCGACAGGCGCGCGCCGGGGGCGATCGGGGCCTCGGGCACGACCCGGATCACGGTCGGGCTCGGCTGGCTCACGGTGCATGCGCTCGACGGGCAGCGCCCCTCGGAGAGGGTGACCTGCGGCTCCATCCCCTCGGGCGGCGTGGCGTTGACGAAGATGCGCAGCACCACGTCGCGGAGCGGCCTGTCCTCGCGGTTCGTCACCTCGATCGTCTCGCGGAGGCCGAAGCCGTGCAGGTCCTCGGCGATGGACAAGTGCAAGTCGTAGCCGGGCAGCTCGGCGATCGAGCCGACCTCGAGCTCGGCGGCCAGGGCCGCGCGCCGCTCCGGGCGCACGTGCGAGAGCAGGGCCTCCGGATCGAGCTGCGCCGAGGCGGACAGCGGGGCGAGGAGCGTGGCGAGAAGCCCGAGCGTGCGCAGCATCCGCGGATGCTAGCGCCGCCGGCCGACGGAAACGACGAGGCCTGCGGACCGATCTCGGTGCGCAGGCCTCGGAGGCGTCGGGCCGAAGGGGCTCAGTACATCGTCATGCCGCCGTCGCCCGGGGGCGCGGGGCACATCGGCATCGTCGAGGCGTAGCAGCGGCCGACCGCCGTATCGCAGCAGTTCGCGCCCATCGGGTTGGGCGGGCACATCGACGCGCAGTTCTCGTTCGTCGTGCAGGTGATCGAGGCGCAGAGGCGCCCGCCAGCGTCCCGGGCCGCGGGCGTGTCCGTGCGCGCGGGCACGTCGGGGAGCGCCACCGGCGTGTCGGGCGGCGAGGTCGGCGTGTCGAGGCGGGGTGCGTCGATCGGCGGGAACGACGGTGCGTCGCGGCCAGCGTCGGCCGGGCCTCCGCGGGCCGTACAGCCCATCACGGCGGTCAGGGCAAGGAAGGCGAAGGAGGCGAAAGCGTGCTTGGCAAGTCGCATGACGGTGATCGAAGCTACGCCGATCGATGCGTAGCCCGCAAGATCCCATCCCCGGGTCCGTCGTGAGGGACCGCATTCCGCCGTCGGACCCGTTCTGGCGTCCGATGTGGGTGCAGCGCGCACCCCGCGGGCTCTTCCCCGCGCTCCTCGTCGTCCTCGCCATCGTCGTCCATCTCCCTGCGATCACGACGGAATTCATCCTCGACGATTACCTGCACGAGGCGATGCTCGAGGGGCGCTTTCCTGGCGATCGGGCGGGCTGGGACCTCTACAACTTCGTCGACGACGCGAACCGCGAGGCGCTCGCCGCGACCGGGCTCGTGCCGTGGTGGTCGCACCCGGGGCTGCAGATCCGGTTCTTCCGCCCGCTCTCGGCGTGGCTGCTCGGGGTCGATCACGCGCTCTTCTCCGGCGCGCCGCTGCCGATGCACCTGCACTCGCTCCTCTGGTGGGGGCTCGTCGTGCTCGCGGCGCTGTGGCTCTACCGCGCGGTGCTCTCGCCGCGGGTCGCGGCCTTCGCCATCACCATCTTCGTGCTCGCGCCCGCGCACGCGATGCCGCTCGCCTGGCTCGCCAACCGCGACGCGCTGCTCTCGCTCGCCTTCGGGGTGCCGGCGCTGGTGCTGCTCGCGCGCTTCGTGGGCTCGGGCCGCATCACCGAGGTGCTGGCCGCCTTCGGCCTCTTCGCGCTCTCGTTCCTCGCCGGCGAATACGCGCTCTGCCTCGGCGGCTACGTGCTCGGGCTCGCGCTCGTCGAGCGGCAGGCGCCGATCGCCCGGCGGACCGGGGCCATCGCCGCCTTCGCGCTGCCCGGCGCGGTCTACCTCGGGGTCCGCGCGGCGCTCGGCTGCGGGACGATCGGCTCGGGCTTCTACACCGACCCGTTCCGCGACCCGGGGCTCTTTCTCCTGCTGGCGCCGCGGCGCCTCGCGCACCTCGCGCTGAACGCGTGGCTGTCCCTGAGCGACGAGGCGATCGACTGGGGCTTCGGCAATCCGCTGGTGATCGGCGCGGCGATCCTGCTCGCGGGCGTGCTCTTCGTGTCGCTGCGGCATGCGCTCGGCGCGTTCGAGGAGGCCGAGGGGAGGGCGGTGCGCTGGCTGCTCGCGGGCAGCGTCCTGGCCCTCGTGCCGGTGCTGGCGGTGGTGCCCGCGGCGCGCCTGCTCGGCGCGGCGATGCTGGGGATCGCGCCGGCCGTCGCGGCGATCCTCGAGGGCTGCTGGTTCCGGCAGGCCCCCGGCCCGCGCCGCGGCGCGCGCGAGGTCGCGGCGAGCTGCGCGACGGTGCTCGGCTTCTGTCACCTGATCCACGCGCCGGTGATCACCTGGCTCGCTTGTGCCCACCACCAGCGCGCCTCGATGGACGCCGCGGCGCTCGCCGCGACGATGCCTGGCACGACCGAGGACTTCGCCGCCACCGAGGTCGTCTCGATCCGCGGCATGGGCGCCTCGTGCTTTGCGCCCTTCGCGCTGCGCGGGCCGATGCCGCGGAGCTACCGCGTGCTCGCCGAGACCCCGCACCTCTTGGTGCTGAGCGAGGACGAGCGGACCTTCGAGATGATCACCGCCCGCGATCAGGGGCTCTTTCCCCGGGGCGAGGGGAACCTCTACCGGCACCTTGCGCTGAGCTCGGAGATCGGCGACGTGCACGAGCTGCCGGAGGCGACGCTGACGGTCACCGACGTCGAAGCCGGCATCCCGGTCGCGGCGCGGGTGGTGCTGCGCGAGCCCGCGGGCGCGCGGGTCCTCGTGCACCAGACGACCGAGGGCTTCTTGCCGGTGACCCTGCCGCCCGCGGGCTTCGGGCTGACGCTCGACTCCGAGCCGCCGCCCTCCCCGTGACGCTCGCCCGAGGCGGGCCGTGCTAGAGCACCGTCCTGCCATGGCGCGCTTCATCGACGAGCTCAAGCGATCCCACTACTGCGGCCAGTTGCGCGAGGAGGACATCGACCGCGAGGTCGTGCTCTTCGGCTGGGTGCACAGCCGCCGCGACCACGGCGGGCTCATCTTCATCGATCTGCGCGACCGCGAGGGCATCGCCCAGATCGTCTTCGACGGCGAGGTGAACGCGGAGGCCTTCGCGATCGGCGATCAGGCCCGCGGCGAGTGGGTGCTCGGCATCCGCGGCAAGGTCCGCGACCGCGGCAAGATGCGGAACCCCAAGATGGCGACCGGCGCCATCGAGGTCCTCGTGCACGAGGCGACGATCTTCAACAAGGCCGAGACGCCGGTCTTCCCCATCGAGGACGAGATCGACACGAGCGAGGAGAAGCGCCTCGAGCACCGCTACCTCGATCTGCGCCGGCCGCGCCTGCAGAAGAACCTGATGACGCGGGCGAAGATCTACCACCACACCCGCAACCACTTCGTCGACCACGGCTTCGTCGAGGTCGAGACGCCGATCTTCGTGAAGTACACGCCCGGCGGCGCGCGGAACTTCCTCGTGCCGGCGCGCCTGAATCCGGGGATGTTCTACGCGCTGGCCGAGAGCCCCCAGCTCTTCAAGCAGCTGCTGATGGTGAGCGGCTTCGACCGCTACATCCAGATCGTGAAGTGCTTCCGCGACGAGGACCTGCGCGGCGATCGGCAGCCCGAGTTCACCCAGATCGACGTCGAGATGAGCTTCGTCAACCAGGACGACATCTTCGGCATCATCGAGAAGCTCGTGGTGCGGCTCTGGAAGGAGGTCGCCGGCGTCGACCTCACCGCGCGCTATCCGGGCGGGGTCTTTCCCCGGATGAAGTTCGAGGAGTCGATGCGCCGCTTCGGCAACGACAAGCCGGACATGCGCTTCGGCCTCGAGCACGTCGAGCTCACCGAGGTGGTCATCGCGCACCAGGGCGGCGGCGTCTCCTTCCTCGCGGCGATCGCCGACAAGTTCACGAGCGGCCAGTACCGGCGCGATCTCCCCGAGGAGATCGTCAAGGCGATCCGCGTGCCGAAGGAGCACGCCGCGGGCTTCTCCCGCACCGAGCTCGACAAGCTCGAGGGCTTCGTGAAGCAGATGGGCGCCAAGGGCCTGGCCCGGGCGAAGATCGGCCCAGGCGGCGAGTGGCAGCAGAGCCCGCTGGCCAAGACCGCGACGCCGGAGTTTCTGAAGGCGGTGAACGCGGCGTGCGGCGCGGAAGAGGGCGACCTCTTGCTCCTGCAGTTCGGGCCCGAGGCGCTCGTGCACACGGTCATGGCGAACCTCCGCCTGCACCTCGGCAAGAAGCTGAAGCTCATCCCCGAGGTCGGCGCGGGCGGCGACTGGAACCTGCTCTGGGTCGTCGAGCCGCCGCTCTTCGAGCGGGGCGAGGACGGAAAGAGCTGGGCCGCCGCGCACCACCCCTTCACCCGGCCGCACGACGGCTCGCTCGCGCACCTCGAGAGCGATCCCGGCAAGGTGCTCTGCTACCGCTACGACCTCGTGCTGAACGGCGTCGAGCTCGGCGGGGGCTCGGTGCGCCTGCACGACCCCGAGGTGCAGCGGCGCGTGTTCGGCGTGCTGGGCATCGACGCGAGCGTCGCGCAGGAGAAGTTCGGCTTCCTCCTGAACGGCCTCAAGCACGGCGCCCCGCCCCACGGCGGCATCGCGCTCGGCCTCGATCGCCTCGCGATGCTGCTCACCGAGAGCGAGTCGCTCCGCGACGTCATCGCCTTCCCCAAGACCGGCAAGGGCTCGGACCTGATGACCGGCGCGCCCGGACCGGTCCTGCCCGAGCAGCTCGCGGAGCTGAAGGTCCGCAGCACCGTCCAGGGCTGAGGGCGCCCTTCAGGGCATGTGGAGCGGGGTCTTCACCCCGCTCGCCAGGCGCAGTGTGCGGCGGTGCTTCACCGCGGCGTCGAGCAGCCCCACGAGCGCGCCCTGCGCCTCGCCCGGGTCGAGCGACTCGGTGGGCAGCTCCACGGTCATCACCACGTCTCCGTCCTCGTCGTAGGCGAACTTCGCCTGGTAGAGGTCGCGGTTCTGTCGGAGCAGCCAGCGGGCGAGCTCGAGCGAGTTGTCGCCCTTCGTGGCGAGGAAGGGCACGACGGAGGCCACGACCCAGTTCTCCATGAGCCGGATGAAGATCTTGAACTTCCCCTCGCTCGTCTTGTGACTGCACGCGAAGGTCGACGCGTCGCGCATCGTGGCGGCCCAGCCGATCTCGTCGAGCCAATGCTTCAAGGTCTCGGGCGTCAGGCTCACGGGAACATCGTGCCAGAGACGCGCGTTCGTGCTCAAGTCCAGCGAGCAGCGGAGGTCCCGTGAAGCGCAGCGTCGAGAGCACCACGGTCGTGGGCACCATGCGGAAGATCGGCCTCGAGGGCGGGATCTGGGCCTGCGTGACCGATGCGGGCACGAGCTGGGAGCTGCTCGGCGCGCCCGAGGCGATGAAGCAGAACGGCCTCCGGGTCGAGGTCGAGCTCGACGGACGGAACGCCGACGTGACGATCGGGATGATGGGCCGCTCGGGCCGCGTCCGGGCCTGGCGCGCGATCTGATCACGCGGCGAGCGGCCAGCGGAGGCGCTCGATGGGCTCGAGCGCGACCGAGAGGCCCTCGTGCAGCTCCGCCATCGTGCAGCGCTCCCGAGGGTCCTGCCGCAGCGCCGAGCGGAGCAGCGCGGCGAGCGGTGCGAGCTCCGCGTGGGCCGCGAGCGCGTCGAGGGCGGGGAGATCTCCGTCGTGCTGCAGGTGCGCGGTGAGGATGGCGACGTCGTTGGGGCCCGCGAAGAGGTCCTTGCCGGTGAGCACCTCGTAGACGAGGCACGCGTAGGCGTAGACGTCGGCCGCCATCGGTGTCGGCGTGTGGTCCTTGGGCACGAGCCCCCAGATCTCCGGCGCGCCGTAATTCGCCGTCGCGCAGCCGGGGCGGATCTTCCTGCCGGCGAGACCGAAGTCCACGAGGACGGGCGTCTCCCGCCGGCCACCGGGGCCGTCGGGATCGCTGAGGATCACGTTCGAGGGCTTCAGGTCGAGGTGTCCGACGCCGACCTCGTGCATCGCGAGCAGGCCGCGCGCGACGCCGTCGAGGATCGTGCGGGCACGCTGCATGTCGAGGCCGCTCGTCTCCTTCACCCGCTCGAGCGACGGTCCGTTGACGAGCTCCATGACGAGGATGGGCTTGGGCTTGGCCCCTGCGTCGAAGGTGACGAGGCGCGCGAGGTTCGGGTGATCGGGGATCTGGAGCAGGGCGACCGCCTCGCCGCGGAAGAGCTGCAAGAACTCCTCCTCCGAGAGCGTGCGTGCGGCATTGCCGCCGAACTCGGGCACCTTCAGCGCGAAGCGCGGCGCGTGCTCGTTGGCCCGCTCCTCGACCCGACGCGCGACGAAGACCGAGCCGACCGCGCCCGAGCCGAGCGCGCGCAGGACGAAGAACCCGCCGAGGGTTCGGCTCGGGGGCATCCACGGGGGCAGCTCGGCGCGGACGCCGCGCGTCGACTGGCGCGCCGCGGGCACCGGAGAGGGCCGATCGCTCGGGGGGAAAACGGGCAGCCGCACCGTCGAGACGAGGGCGGCGTAGACCGCCTCGGCGACGTGCCAGGGCAGGTCCTCGCGGAGGGTCTCGACGACGCTCGCGACGGCCTCTCCATAGGCACCCGCGCGTCCCCGCACCTCGTGCAGCGCCGCGAGATCGACGAAGCGGAGCGCCGCGGCGCAGGCCGGGGGCTCCTCCCGTGCCTCGCCGAAGCGGCGACGGGCTCCCTCGACGATCCGGGCGAGCGCATCGCACGCCTCGCCGAGCGGCGCGAGCCGGCTCGCCTGTCCATCCTCGCCGGCGAGCTCGGTGAGGGAGGCGGCGGACTGCAGTGTGTCGAGGGCGCGCGTGAGGGCGAGCAGGGCGCGGCGCAAGGCCTCGACGCGCGGGCCGGCGACGGTGGGCAGGTAGCGCACGAGCGCGGTGAGCGCGTCCTGCGTGGCCTTCGTGCGGGCGAGGGTGACCCGGGCCCCCTGGTCGGTGCGCTCGATGAGCGAGGCGTACGCGCGGAAGAGCTGCGCGGTCTCGGGCATCATCGAGGCCTCGGCGATCGTCGCGAGGTCGGCCTCGCCGCGGACGTGGCTCACGACCATCACGGCGACGTCCGAGAGATCGCCCGCGTCGTCGCGGAGCATCGCCTCGCAGGCGCGGGCGAGCGAGGCGAGGAGCACCCGGCGCAGGGGCGAGGGCGCATCTGCCCCGGCCCGGGCCAGCAGCACCCGCACCGAGCGCAGGCGCCGATCCCGGAGCTCGGCGGACTTCTCCTCGCCGAGCGCGAAGTCCGCGTCGACGAGGTGCAAGAGCGCGCGAAGGCGCCGCATCCGCAGGGTGCGGTGCTGCACCGTCTCTCCGGCCAAGACCGGCTGACGCTCGCGGGCGAGCAGCCACATCTGCAGCCGCTCGAAGCTGCTCACGACCTGATCGAGCGAGGGCGGCGGCTTCTTCTCGTCGCCCCGCGCGCCGAGCATGAGGAGATCGATGAGCGTGGTCGTCTCGAGCAGCGCGAGGTCGAGCTCGCGGAGCGCGAGGAACTGGAATTGCCGGGCCTTCGGCGAGTCTCCGGAGGCGAGCTCGAGGCGGTCGAGCAGCTCGGCGAGCACCTCGACGATCTGCGTGGCCTGCGCATGGGCGACCCGCGAGCCCTCGGTCGCGAAGGAGTTCCGTGCCGCGGCGATCCGCTCGCGGAGCGTCGGCTCGCGGGCCACCTCGCCGGCGCCCCGGAGCTCGCCCTCGAGCGCGGCGACGAGCGCCTCCTGACCGTCGTCGTTGCTCTCCCCGCGCAGCCCCTCGAGGCGTGAGACTGCGAGACGCGCCGCCCCGTCACCGAAGCCGTTGCCGATCTGCTCCTCGCGCAGCTCGACGAGCGCCTCGAGGGCGTCGAGACCACCGCGCCGCACGAGCATCGTCAAGAGCTCCTCGGCCGCTTCGGGTTCGGCCTCGGCGGCCCGCGCGAGGCCGAGGATCATCGCGGAGCAGAGGCCGGGGTCGCGGGCGATGAGCTCTCCATCGAGCAGCTCGCGGCAGCGGCGCGACGAGCGCTCGGGGTTCACCGCGATCGAGCTCGCGAGGGAGGCCGCGCCGCGCCGCCACTCGGTCGGGGTGAGCGAGGGCGCGAGTGACTCGCTGATCTCGGCGTCGAGCTGCGGCAGGATCGCCGCGAGCAGGCCGCGGGCGGTCGCGATGTGGTGCCAGACGAGCGGCTCGCGGTCCTCGAGGAGGCGGCTCCAGGCCTGCGCGACCGAGGGTCGCTCGAAGATCGCGATCACGCTCTCGTCGCCGGTGTCGAAGCGGCGAACCGCCTCCCGCGCCGCGCGCTCGACGAGCCGGGCCGCGAGGCGGCGTGAGGCGAGCGAGCCGGTCGAGGGATCGGTGAGCCACTCCTCCTCGAGATCGGGCCGTGCGATCAGCGAGAGCGCGAGCGCGTCGACCGAGACGCCGCTGCCGATGGGCAGATCGAGGCTGAGGGCGACGCGGGCCCGGATCGCGCGACCGCCGAGGCCGCGGCGGCTCGACTGCGCGAGCAGCGTGGCGATGAGCACGAAGGTCGGCGCGTCGCCCTCGTGCAGCGCCTGCAAGACCTTGCGCCCGAGCTCGCGCTTCTCCTCGCCCTGCGGCAGCGCGTTGGCGAGCTCGTAGATGGCGCCGATCGCGTGGTCGGCGCGCAGCCAGCCGAGATCGTCGAAGAAGCCCGCGCGCTGCGCGATCCGGGTGCTCTCGCGGAGCTGCTGGGGATCGAGGCCCTCGAGCGGGACCGGCGTGTAGCCCGCGGCGGCGGCGGCGAGCGTGGCGAAGCACTGACGGAACTCGGCGCGGCGCTCCTCGCCGCTGAGGCGGTGGAGCCTCGCGAGACCGTCGAGGTGAACGCGGGCGTCGCGCATCTCCGCGCCGGAGTGTACGGGGTGCGCCGGCCGGAGATCCACGGATCTGTGCGGCGCAGGCGGGGCCACGCGCGACGCGCGGGCTGTTCATGGCACCGCGACTCGGGCACGCTGACCGGATGCCCGTTCTCGCCGCCGTGCTGGCCCTGCTCCTTCTCGCCGACGTGTTTCCTGGATGCGGAGGCTCGCGCCCCCCGCCGCGGCCGGACGACACCCCCGCGGACACGCCGGCCGCGCCCTGAGTCCCGGCGGCGTGTAGCATCGCGCTCCCATGAGCGAGCCGACCTTCCCGCCGAGCTTCCCCGAGCGCTTCAACATGGCCGACTACTTCCTCGATGCGCGCGTCCGGGAGGGGCGCGGCGCGCGGGCCGCGGTGAAGGTCGGAGGTCGCACCTGGAGCTACGACGAGGTGCTCGCGCTGAGCAACCGGGTGCGCCACGCGCTCGCCGCGCGGGACGTGGGCCTCGAGGACCGGGTGCTCTTGCTGCTGCCGGATGGGATCGACTTCGTCATCTCCTGGCTCGGGGTGGTGAAGGCCGGCGCGGTCTTCTGCATGGGCAACCCGCTCTCGCCGGAGGCCGACCTCGATCACCTCCTCGGCTACACCCGCTGCCGCGCGGTCATCGCCCACGCGAGCGTGCTCGATCGCCTCGCGCCGGCGATCGCGCGTCATCCACGGTGCAAGGTGCGGCTCGTGACCGGCGGCCGGCACGAGGGCTTCGAGGCGCTCGAGTCGGCGATCGCAGGCGCTTCGGACCGCACCGAGAACGCCGACACCTCGCGCGACGACTTCGCGGGCTGGCTCTTCACCAGCGGCACGACGGGCAAGCCCAAGGGCGCGGTGCACTTCCACCACGACTTCCCCTACAACACCGAGTGCTACGCCAAGCGCGTGCTCGGCCTGAACGAGAGCGACGTGTTCCTCTCGGTCTCGCGCCTCTTCTTCGGCTACGCGACGGGCACGAACCTGATGTTCCCCTTCGCCGTCGGCGGCACCGCCGTCTATTTCCCCGACAAGCCCACCCCCGAGCGCATCGCGCAGCACGTCGAGGAGCACGGCGTCACGGTGCTCTCCAACGTCCCGGCGATGATCCGGCAGATGGTCGACGAGCCCTCGCTGCGGGACGAGCAATTGCGCTCGCTGCGCATGTGCCTCTCGGCGGGCGAGGCGCTGCCGGCCCAGCTCTACGAGCGCTGGCGGGCCCGTGGATGGTGCGAGATCCTCGACGGCATCGGCTCGGCCGAGCTCTTTCACATCTACATCTCGAACCGGCTCGGCGACGTGAAGCTCGGCTCGCTCGGCAAGCTCGTCCCGGGCTACGACGCGAAGATCGTGGGCCCGGCGGGCAACGAAGTGGACGAGGGAGAGATGGGGCGCCTCTGGGTCCGGGGCGACTCGGCGGCGGCCTACTACTGGGGCGATCAGGAGAAGAGCAAGGCCACCTTCGTCGGCCAGGACTGGGTCGTCTCGGCCGACCTCTTCCGCCGCGACGGCGAGGGCTACTACTACTACGCGGGCCGCGGCGACGACATCCTCAAGGTCCGCGGCATGTTCGTCTCGCCGCTCGAGATCGAGGACTGCCTCGCGGCGCACCCCGCGGTGAAGGAGTGCGCGGTCGTCGGCGCGCTCGACGAGGAGGGCATGACCGTGCCGAAGGCCGTCGTGGTGCTGCGTGAGGGCTTCGCCGAAGGGCCCGAGCTGGTCGCGGCCCTGCAAGAGCACACCAAGACGATCCTCGCCCGCTACAAGTTCCCCCGGATCGTCACCTTCACCTCCGCCCTGCCGCGCAACGACCGGGGCAAGGTCGTCCGCAAGGACCTCTGATGGCGCACGGGCCGCGCCCTCCGCGTTCCGCCTTCCGCTTCGCTCACCCGCTCCGGGTGCGGTGGAGCGAGGTCGATCGGCAGGATGTCGTGTTCAACCCGAACTACTTCGTCTACTTCGACGTCGCGGTCGGCGAGTACTGGCGTGCGATCGGCTTCGTGTATCCGGGCGTGCTCGGCGGCCAGAGCGACCTCTTCGCGGTCGATGCGCACGCGCGGTTCTTCGCGCCGGCGCGCTACGACGACGAGCTCGAGATCGCCTGCCGCACGACGCGCCTCGGCCGGACCTCGATGGGCGTCGAGCTCGCGGTCTTTCGCGGCGACGAGCTGCTCACCATCGGCGAGCTCGTGTACGTGCACGTCGAGCTCGCCTCGCGGCGGCCCGCCCCCTTGCCTGACGCGATGCGTCAGACGATCCTCGCCTTCGAGCCCTCGCCGCCCGGAGAGGGCTGACGACGATCCGATGTCCTCGCTGCGCGCGCTCCTCGTGCCCTCTCTCGTCGCTCTGGCGCTCGGGTGCGCGCTCGAGCGCCGGCCGCTCCCGCCCGCATTCGACGAGGACACGGGGCTGGATGCGCCGGAGCCCGACGTGCCGAGCGAGCCCGATGCGCCGATCGAGCCCGACGCACCGATCGAGCCCGACGCGCCGCTGGAGCCTGACGCGCCCGATGCCGCCTCCTTCGATGCGCCGCTCCTCGATGTGCCCGATGTGCCGCTGGACGTGCCGCTGGACGTGCCGCTGGACGTGCCGCTCGATGTGCCGCCCGACGTGCCGCTCGATGCGCCGGTGTGTCCTGCGGCCGAGCTCGCGTGCGATCGGATCGACGAAGACTGCGATGGCACCATCGATGACGGCGTCTGCGGCGGCTGCACCGCCTTCACCATCGCAGGCCGCGCCTACCTCAGCTGCCCCGCGCCGGTGACCGGCACGGACGCCTGGACGGGCCACTGCCGCCGCCGCGCGCCGGGCTACGAGCTCGCGGTCTTCGAGTCGGCGGCCGAGCAGGACGCGGTGCGCGCTGCGCTCGCGAGCGTCTCGGCCGCGACGCACTGGGTCGGCGCGAACGACTTCGACGTGAACGGCCGCTTCGTGTGGTTCGACCGGAGCCTGCCCTCGTTCACGGTCGGCAGCGCAGCGGACCCGACCCGCGGGTGCGTCGGGCTCGAGAGCAGCGGGTTCTTCACCGAGTATCCCTGCGATCGCAGCCAGGCGATCCTCTGCGAGGAGCGCCTTGCGCCCGGGCCCTGCGGCACCGAAGCGGGCACGTGCAACGCGCGCGACGAGGACTGCGACGGGCGCGTCGACGAGGGCATCGACTGCGGGGGCCTCGGCTGCGCGAGCGCGACGTTCTGGGACAGCGTGTACTGGGTCTGCCGCGCCGAGCGCAGCGCGAGCGCCGCCCGCACGGCCTGCACCAGCGCGATGGGCGCGGAGCTCGCGACCCTCACGAGCGCGGCCGAGGCGGGGACGCTCACCCTGCAGACCGTCGCCGATGCCTGGCTCGGGCTCGCGCAGGGGGCGAGCGCGGCCTCGCCGACGTCGGCCTGGAGCTGGTTCGTGATCACCTCGACCTTCGGCGTCCCCCCGGTCCGCGGCGCCTATCCCTGGACCTCGGGCGAGCCGAACGACTTCGGGACCCCGATGGAGGATCGCGAAGAGGACTGCGGCGTGCTCCGCGACGCGGACGGCCGCCTCAACGACGCGCCGTGCAGCGCGAGCTACGACTTCGTCTGCGAGCGGCCGTGGACGGATTGAGGGAGGAGCCCACGTGAACGTCGTCGATCGGATCGCGCAGCTGGTGAAAGAGCCCTCGGTGAGCTCGGTACGACCCGAGTACGACCAGCCGAACGAGCGCGTCGCGGCGCTCCTCGCCGGCTGGCTCGAGGACCTCGGCTTCGCGGTGCGGCTCGATGCGGTGCAGACCCCGCACGGCCGGGGCAAGCAGAACCTCGTCGCCTCGCTCGGCCGCGGCGAGGGCGGCCTCGTGCTCGCCGGCCACCTCGACACCGTGCCCTATGATCCGGCGCGCTGGCAGACCGATCCCTTCACCCTCACCGAGCGCGACGGAGCGCTCGTGGGCCTCGGCGTCGCCGACATGAAGGCGTTCTTCGCCCTCGCGGTGGAGGCGGCGAGCGCGTTTCGTGCCGGCGCGCTCGCCCGGCCGCTGGTGATCGTGGGGACCTGCGACGAGGAGTCGGGCATGGATGGCGCGAAGGCGCTCGCGGCCCGCACCGATGCGCTCGGGCCTTCGCCGCGCGCGGTGGTGATCGGCGAGCCGACGGCGCTCCGGCCGGTGCGCGCGCACAAGGGCGTGGCGATGGAGCGCCTCGTGCTCGTCGGCCGGTCCGGGCACTCGAGCGATCCCTCGCTCGGGATCAACGCGCTCGAGGGGATGCGGACCGCGATGGACGCGATCGCCGAGGTCCGCGCGCGCCTCGCCCGCGCCTGGCGCGACGAGGCGTTCCGGCCGCCGGTGCCGACGATCAACCTCGGCTCGATCCGCGGCGGCGACAACCCGAACCGCATCTGCGCCGAGTGCGAGCTGCAGTTCGACGTGCGCCTCTTGCCGGGCATGGACGACGGCGCGGTGCGGAGCGAGATCCGCGCGGCGGTCGAGGCCGCCCTGCGCGGCTCGGGCCTCGCCGTCTCGCTCGAGCGCCTGCACGACGCGATCCCCGCCTTCGCGACTCCGTCGACCGCGGCCCTCGTGCAGAGCGTCGAGCGGCTGACCGGCGCGCCGGCCGAGGCGGTACCCTTCGGGACCGAGGCGCCGTTCCTCGCCCAGCTCGCGCCCGAGGTCGTCGTGCTCGGCCCCGGCGACATCGAGGTCGCCCACCAGCCCGGCGAGCGCTTGCCCCTCGCGCGCATCGAGCCGACCATCCGCCTCCTCCGCCAGCTCGTCGCCGAGCACTGCGTGCCATGACCCTTCCCCGCGAGCTCTCCTTCGTCGACTTCTTCCGGCTCAGCGCGCCCTACATCCACGCGCACCGCGGCCGCACCTTCGTCATCATGTTCGGCGGCGAGGCGGTCATCGACCACGACTTCCCCCACCTCGTGCACGACGTGGCCCTCTTGCACGCGCTGGGCGTACGGCTGGTCCTCGTGCACGGGAGCCGGCCGCAGATCGAGAAGCGCCTCCGCGACCGCAAGCTGAAGCCGCGCTTCGTGGGCGGCGTGCGGGTCACCGATCGGCCCACGATGGGCTGCGTAGAGGACGCCGTCGGCAACATCCGCGGGCGCATCGAGGGGCTGCTCTCGATGGGGCTGCCGAGCTCGCCGATGGCGCACGCGCGGGTGCGGGTCGCGAGCGGCAACTTCGTCATCGCGCGGCCCTGGGGCGTGCGCGGCGGCGTGGACTTCCAGCTCACCGGCAGCGTGCGGCGGATCGACGTCGAGGCGATCAAGATGCGGCTCGACGCGGGCGACGTGGTTCTGCTCTCGCCGCTCGGCTACTCGCCCACCGGCGAGATCTTCAACCTCAGCTCGCACGAGGTCGCGGCCGCGGCCGCCGCGGCGCTCGGGGCCGACAAGCTCATCGCGCTCGTCGAGGGCAAGGGCGCGGTCGACCGGCGCGGGCGGCTCATCGGGCAGCTGAAGCCGGCCGACGCGGACGCTCTGGCGCGGACGTCCAAGCACCTGCACCCCGACACGACGAAGCACCTCGAGGCGGCGGCGAAGGCCTGCCGCGAGGGCGTGCGCCGGGTGCACCTCGTCGAGCGGCGCACCGACGGCGCGATCCTGCAGGAGCTCTTCACCCGCGAGGGCAAGGGCACGCTGGTCACCTCGGAGGACTACGAGGGCCTCCGCGCCGCGCGGCTCGACGACATCCCGGGGCTGCTCTCGCTGCTCGGACCGCTCGAGGATCAGGGCTTCCTCGTGCGGCGCACCCGCGAGACGCTGGAGCAGGAGATCGACCGCTTCGTGGTGATCGAGCGCGACAAGATGGTGATCGGCTGCGCCGCGCTCGAGAGCTTTGAGCCCGAGCGCACCGCCGAGCTCTACTGCCTCGCGGTGCATCCGAGCTACCGCGAGGGCGGCCGCGGCGAGCAGCTCGTCGAGAGCGTGGCCGAGCTCGCGCAGCGGCGCGGCATCGAGCGGCTCTTCGTGCTCACGACCCAGAGCCAGCACTTCTTCCGCGAGCGCGGCTTTCTGCCTGCGACGACCCGCGCGCTGCCCGAGGCGCGGCGGGCCCGCTACGACCACAAGCGCCGCAGCAAGGTGCTGGTCCGCGAGCTCGGCTGAAGGACGGCGGAGGGCCCGGATCCGCGGCGCACGCGGCAGGCGGCCGCGTTCAGCCGGGCGGCGCCGGGGCGGCGGGCTCGGGCGGGGTCGTGGCAGCGCCGCTGGGGGCGGTCTCCGTCGCGGGTCCGGCCGCCGGCTCGGATGGCGCGCCGTCCTCGGCTTCTTCCTCGGTCTCGGTGCTGCGCAGCAGCGACGCGGTGCCGCTGCCCACGCTCACCGGGGCCTCGCCGGTCAGGGCCTTGATCTGCGCCGCGATGGAGCAGTCGTGCGCGCCGCCCGAGCTGGTGCTCGGCCGGCCGGGGGGCGGCGGCGGCATGTCGACGCCGGGCAGGAGCGCGTCGATCCGCACCGGGATCAGCACGCCGCGGCCGGTGAAGCGTGCGCGGAGCAGCTGCTGCTCGGTGCGCAGGTCCCACAAGTAGACGTCCACCGGGGCGTCGCGGCGGTTCTCGCCCTGCTGGATGACGAGCAGGAAGTACTGCGCCTGCATGAGCGTGCCGAGCACCGGCACGTCGGAGGCGATCGCGTTCGCCATCTGCTCGTCGTAGAGCCGCAGGCGCAGCAGATCGCTCTCCTCGCGGATGCCGTCGACGAAGGTGGGCATGAGGAACTGCCCGCTCTCGTAGAGGCTCCGGGCGCTCGCCGGCGCGATGCCGAGGCAGCGGGTCAGCGCGTCGGTCTCCATCGAGAGCGCCGAGCCCTCGATGCCCTCGGCCGTCGTGGCGTACTCGGCCATGAGGCGGAGGTAGATGCCCTCGCCCCCGCCCGAGTCGCCGCCGTGCAGGCCGGCGATGCTGAGACGCGGATCGACCCACCGCTCGGGCTCGCCCGCCTCGGCGGCCTCGATGGTCCAGCGCTCGAGGCGCTCGCGGAAGGTGCGGTAGCGGGTGGTCAGATCCCCGAGCTCGCGCGCGTGGGTCTCGAGCAGCTCAGCGCGCAGGCCCTCGGTGCGCTGCGTGGCGCGGAGCTCGTAGACCGCGCCGAACGCGACCACGAGGCCGATGCCGCCGAGGATCCAGGCCCACGGCAGCTTGGGCAGGTAGGCCGCGCCTTCGCCCTCGTCGAGCTCGGGGCGGGCGGGCTTCAGGCGCGCAGGCAGGCGCGGTCCGTTCGAGGCGGCGGTCGCCGCGCTCTCGCCGTTCGAGCCGGTTTCGTCTTCGGTCGACACCCGGTCGGGCATACCACGGCGCGCCCGCTCGGCCTCGTGCCGCTGCTTTCAGGCGTTCCTCCGCGCGGCCCTTGGGATGGGACAGGGCCCGCCGCGCTCGGTTCCGCAGACCCGGCGCGCCGGGTCGCGCGCGTTGGCACGGGGCGGGCGTCCTTGGGGTCGAGACACGGCTGGTGGTAGCTTCGTCGGCCCGTGGCGCGGCGGAACCCGGCGGGGAACGAAGGAGCAGGAGAATCCAGCCATGCACGTCGCGGTGGGACACGGGGAGGCAGCCGAGACCGAGGACGCAGCGCGCTCGGCCCTCGGGCAGGCGCTCGACCGGCTCGGCGTGACGGCGCCCCGTGCGGTGATCGTGTTCACCGGGGTCGGCGTCGATCCGCGGGCGGTCCTCGACCTCGTCGCGGCACGACTTCCGGGCGTCCCGCTCGTCGGCGGGACGACCACCGCCGAGCTCTCGCGGCAGCTCGGGCCGGCGGAGTGCTCGGTGCTGATCGTGATCTTCGCGGGCGAGGGGCTGGAGGCGGGGGCGGGGCTCGGCCGCGACACCGACGTCGAGCGCGCCGTGACGCAGGCCGCCTCGGGGATGCGCTCGGCGGCCAAGCTGTGCATCTGCTTTGCGAGCGGGGTCGCGCACCGCCACGGCCACGTGGCGCGGACGTTGACCGCCCGGCTCGGGCCAGACGTGCTGGTGGTCGGGGCGGGCACCTCCGACGAGGTGGGCGCGGGCGACATGCAGCCCAAGGAGTTCTTCGGAGACGAGGTGGTGGAAGGCTCGGTCACGGTGCTGCTCCTCGGGGGCAACCTCCGGGCCGCGCACGGCATCGCGCTCGGCTGGACGCCGGTCGGTGAGACCCACGTCGCGACGAAGGTGGTCGGCGACCAGCTCTTGGTGGAGCTCGATGGCCGGCCCGCCGCGGAGGTGTTTCAGGAGTGCCTCGGCGGCGCCGGCGGGAGCGGGGTGAACTTCGTCCACCATCCGCTCGCGGTCGAGGTCGAGGGGGGCACGCTGCTGCGGGGCGCCGTCACCGCCGGACCCGTGCCCGGGAGCTCCCTCCTCGCAGGCGACATCCGCGAAGGGGCGCGGCTGCGCTTCTGCGAGTTCGATCGCGGCGCGCTCCTCGCGTCGTCACGCGAGGCCGCGCTGGGCGCGCTCACGGCGTGGCAGGGCCCGCCACCGACCGCCGCGCTCGTCTTCGAGTGCCTGACCCGCTGGACCGTGCTCGGGACCTCGGTGCGCCGCGCGGTGCAGGTGCTCGAGGAGGCCCTGCCGCCCGAGACCACGCTCGCCGGCGCCTACGTCGGCGGCGAGATCGCGCCCTTCCGCGCCGGGCAGGCTGCCCACGCGCACAACTGCTCGGTCGTCGTCGTGCTCGTGGGTCCCGCGTGAGCGACGGCGCCGAGGTCGAGGCGCTCCGCAAGGAGCTCGCCCTCCTTCGGCGCAAGCTGGAGCGCTCGGAGCACCAGCGCGGGCTGCTCGAGCTGGTGCAGGACCAGGATCAGGCGCTCACCCGCGCCGTGCGGGCGGAGCTCGAGGCGACCAACGCGCGTCTGACCGCCGAGCAGTCGCGTAGCGACGCGCTCGCAAGGGAGACCCGGCAGGCGCTGGCGCGGCAGACCGCGATGGCCGAGGTGCTGCAGATCATCAGCCGCTACCCGGCGGAGAGCCGGCCGGGCTTCGATGCGATCGTGGAGGCGGCGCTGCGCCTTCTGCCGAGTCGCTTCGCCTCGGTGATGCTCATCGAGTGCAACGCGTTCCGCGTGGTCGCCACCGCGCGGCGCGGCGAGGGCGTGGTGCGGCAGGGTCTGCCGGGCCCGCTCAGGGCGATCGATCCCGAGACGAACTTCCCTTCGCGTGTGTTCCGCGACCGGACGATGCTGCACGTCCCGGACATGGAGCAGATCGAGCTGCCGCCCTTCGAGCGCGAGCTCCAGCGGCGGACGGGGACCCGCGCGATGCTCCTTCTGCCGCTGATGACCGGCGGCGAATGCATCGGCGCGCTGGGAATCGGCCACGACGTCCCGCACGCCTACGACGAGGGCGAGCAGGCGCTGGCGAGCGCGTTCGCCGACCAGGCGGTGATCGCGATCCAGAACGCGCGGCTCTTCCAGGAGACCCAGGACGCGCTGGCGCGCCAGACGGCGACCTCGGAGGTGCTCCGGGTGATCGCGGGATCGGTGGCCGACGTGCGGCCGGTCTTCGAGGCCATCTGCGCGAGCGTGTCGCGCCTCTTGCCCGACGCCGATCTCATCGGTCTCGGCGCGAACGGACCCGACGGCCTCATCCACTGGCGCGCCGGCGCGGGGCCCGACCTCGAGCAGGCGCGGCTGCGGAGCTACTTCCCTCGGCCGGCCGCCACCAGCCTGGTGCTCGATGGCAAGGCGATGCGGTTCCCCGACCTGCTCCACGGCGAGGGCGTCCCGGAGGCGCTCCGGGAGTCGGCGCGGGTGATCGGGCACAACGCCTCGTTCACGAGCGTGGCGATGGCGATCGGGACGACGGTGTATGGCACCATCGGCGCGTTCCGTTTCGACCTGCGGCCCTTCACCGAAGCGGAAGGCCAGGTGCTCAAGTCGTTCGCCGACCAGGCGGTGATCGCGATCCAGAACGCGCGGCTCTTCCAGGAGACCCAGGACGCGCTAGCGCGGCAGACCGCGATGGCCGAGGTGCTGCGGGTGATCAGCGAGTCGCCCGGCGACGTGCAGCCGGTGCTGGACGTCGTCGCGCGGCGCGCGGCGGAGCTCTGCGACGCGGACTTCAACGTCGTCTGGCTGGTCTCGGACGGGATGCTGCGCATGGCGGCGCACCACGATCGAAGGCCGGATGCGCACCCCGCCGAAGGGCTGGCGCTGGCGGAGCTGCCGCTGTCCGCGGCGAGCCCGAGCGCGCGGGCGGCCGCGCTCGGCACGGTGGTGCAGATCGAAGACATCCTGCCGCTGCTCGAGACGGACTACCGGGATGCGCGGCCGCTCCAGGCGCGGTTCGGCTTTCGCGCGATGCTGTCCGTGCCGCTCCTTCGCGACGGGGTCGCCGTCGGCGTGATCAGCCCGGTGCGCCGGGTACCGCGGGCGTTCGCTCCGGGCGAGATCGCGCTGGTCGAGGCGTTCGCGAGCCAGGCGGTCATCGCGCTCGAGAACGTGCGGCTCTTCCGCGAGACCGAGGAGGCGCTCGCCCAGCAGACCGAGAGCGCCGCGGTGCTGCAGGTGCTCGGACAGTCGGTCACCGACGCGCAGCCGGTCTTCGAGGCGATCTGCGCCAGCGCCTCGCGCCTCTTCCGCGGCGCGACGCTCGCGATCGGCGCGGTGGGCCCCGATGAGCGCATCCACTGGCGGGCGGGGGCCGGCGAGCACGCCGAGGTGGTGCGCCGGATGTTCCCCCGCCCCGCGCCGAGCCAGATGGGCCTCGTGACCGGCACGGCCTCCTACGTGGCCGACGTGCTCCACGATCCGGGCGTTCCCGAGAGCCTCCGTCAGGCGGCGCGCGAGGTGGGGCTGAACTTCTCGGGGATGAGCGCGGCGATGGTCGCGGGCGGCCGGGTCTACGGGACGATCGCGGCGGTCTACCCCGACATGCGTCCCTGCTCGGCCGAGGACGGGCGGCTCTTGAAGTCCTTCGCCGATCAAGCCGGCGTCGCGATCCGGAACGCGCAGCTCTTCGCCGACACGCAGCGCGCGCTCGACGAGCAGAAGGCGGCCGCGGAGGTGCTGGAGATCGTCAGCACCTCGGTGGGCGACGCCGCGCCGGTCCTCGAGGAGGTCCTCGACGCAAGCGAGCGGCTCTTCCGAACGGACCTCGTCGCCTGCTGCATCGTGGAGGAGGACGGCATGGTGCGCTGCGCGGCGGTGCGCGGCGAGGCGGCACGGGCCGTCATGCAGGTGCTGCCGCTGCCGGTCGGGCAGACGATCACCGGGCGGGCGATCCGGCAGCGCCGCGCCGTGCACATCGCCGACGCTGCTCGCGAGCCCGATCCCCCGCAGTCGATCGTCGACGCCGTCGCGCGGGTCGGCAACTTCTCCTGCGTCTTCGCGCCGATGCTGGTCGAGGACGGCGGCGTGGGCTCGATCTTCGTGATGCGTCAGCCGCCCCTGCCGTTCAGCGAGCGGGAGATCGGGCTCGTCGCGACCTTCGCGGCCCAGGCGGTGATCGCCATCCAGAACGCCAACATGTTCCGGGAAACCCGGGCCGCGCGCGCGCAGGCCGAGGCCGCGACCGAGGCCAAGAGCGCGTTCCTCGCGACGATGAGCCACGAGATCCGCACGCCGATGAACGCGGTGATCGGCATGAGCGGCCTGCTGCTCGACACGCCGCTCGACCCGGAGCAGCGCGACTTCGCGCGCACGATCCGCGAGGCCGGCGACGCACTCTTGACGATCATCAACGACATCCTCGATTTCTCCAAGATCGAGGCGGGGAGGATGGACCTCGAGGAGCAGCCCTTCGATCTGCGTGAGTGCGTGGAGTCGGCGCTCGACCTCGTCGCGCCGCGCGCGGCCGGCAAGCGGTTGCAGCTCGGCTACCTGATCGAAGACGGCGTGCCACTCGGGATCCGCGGCGACGTCACGCGGCTCCGGCAGGTGCTCCTCAACCTGCTCGCGAACGCGGTGAAGTTCACCGAGTCGGGCGAGGTGCTCGTGACCGTGGCGCCCTGCGCGCTCGACAGCGCCGCGCCGGGCGTCGAGTTCGCGGTGCGGGATACCGGCATCGGGCTCACCGAGGAAGGCCTCGGCCGGATCTTTCAGAGCTTCCGCCAGGCCGACAGCTCCACCACCCGCAAGTACGGCGGCACCGGCCTCGGCCTGGCGATCAGCCGGCGCCTCGCCGAGCTGATGGGCGGGACCATGTGGGCCGAGAGCGAGGGCGCAGGAAGGGGCTCCGCGTTCCGCTTCACGATCCGCGCGCCGGCGGCGAAAAT
>Ga0209972_10000583_pt1 | contig 36187 bp, 35 predicted proteins | sample NOAtaG_7_FD_187302 | JGI IMG/M metagenome (GOLD analysis project Ga0209972, IMG submission 187302) | Freshwater lake microbial communities from Lake Erie, under a cyanobacterial bloom - NOAA_Erie_Diel1S_2200h metaG (SPAdes) (version 2) | ecosystem: Environmental > Aquatic > Freshwater > Lake ...
TTCTGGTCTGGATTCGTGCTTCTTGTACCCTAGATGCGTTGATAATTCTGCTTCTAATGCTCGTTCCACCAGTGCGGTGGTTAGTTGTTTCAGAATTCCTCCTTCTCCGAATAGGTCGGGTGGTGTTTTACATTCTTGCAGCAATTCGTCTAGCAATTCTTTGCGGATATTCATCGGTTTTATTGTTGGTAATTGTGTGTCTTGATCATCTCTCTATATATATCCCAGACTTTACACACTTTAATTTACACTCTCGACCTCAAGGCTATTTATAGTGCGACCACTGAATCGGAGGCTGAGTTTAACCTTGAGTTGTTTGCTGAGAAATGGGACAAGCAATATCCGTCGATCTCCAAGTCTTGGCGCAGTCATTGGGCGCATATTATCCCATTCTTTGCTTTCCCTCCTGAAATTCGTCGAGCGATTTATACCACCAATGCGATTGAGTCGATGAATAGCAGTTTGCGGAAAGTGATTAAATCTCAACAGATTTTTCCATCTGATGAGGCTGCTTTCAAATTGGTCTATTTGGCGATGCGGAATATTTCTAAGAAGTGGACGAGGCTCGATTCGTGATTGCAAACCTGCACTTAATCGCTTTGCTATCCTCTTCGAGGATCGTCTCCTCATCTAGCTTCTAGACTTTGCACATTTTACTTGACAGTCTCTGAAAATTGTATTAGCGCTGATCGCATCCCTTGTAACAATTGGTGCATTTGCAGGCAGCGCGATCGCTGATGTGTCTATTAGTATCAGATTTGGCTCAAGTCCAAGCCATAGTTCCTATCGATCTAATTTCCATCGGTTATCCCCAATCGTTCCCGCCTACTCTAACAATCACGAACATCGTCACCATAACAATAATTCTCCAGTTATTGTTCGTAAGGTCTATCCAACCTCTCCTTACTATAGCAACTGGAACTACATTGTCCCTTCAACGATAATCCGTCGCTCTAACTTCTATGAGCATCGTTACAATAACTATGGCGATCGCTACATTATTCAAAGAAGTTTTATTCGCACCAGATAAACAAAGAGCCTGCATTTGCAGGCTCTTTTAAATGAAGGGCGGGATAGCTTTGCGCTACCTCATATCATTTGATTGATCAAGTGGGCTGTTTAATATTTTCTTCACCTTTAGTGATCGTGATTGACTCAATGCGGTCACCCACTTGAATTTTTTCGACTAGATCCATACCTTCGGTCACATATCCAAAGACTGCATAGGAACCATCAAGAAAATAAATATCATCAAGGGCAATATAAAACTGGCTCGAAGCAGAGTTAGGAAACTGAGAGCGAGCCATTGCGATCGCTCCTTTGTTATGACGTAATTTAGGCTTTAGTGTGGGCGGCAAAATTTCGCCATATACAGGTTGTTTAGAACTCTCTGGCAAAATTTCAAGCGGAATATATCTGGGCTGAGATGTCACAGGATCAATAAAGTTACCAGTACCATTGCCAAGGGGATCGCCGCCTTGAGCGACAAAGGGTGTAGGTTCTTTGACCACACGATGAAAGTTTAAACCATTGTAGAGACCACGTTTCACCAAATCTGCAAAGTTACCTGCGGTCACAGGAGCGTTATTTCCGTCAAGGTCGATCTTGACAATTCCCGATTTTAGTTTTAGCTCTACTGTTGCTGTACCTTTTAGCTGTACAAACTTTGCAAGTGCAGAGTCTTGAGGATTTGGTGTGTTTGTAGCTTCAGCAACTTTAGTAGGTGATGATTTTACTGATGTAGAAGTTGTGGATGCAGTTGGAGATGCACTTGCGGTGACATTACTGCTGTTACTACAACTCGTCAGCAAAAGGCTGATTGCTAAAAAAGAACTGAGAATCCAACGTAACATTTTTATTCCTTGATAATTTCAGTATCAATATAGCAGTCCAAAATCGTTAATCGTTAATCGTTAATCGTTAATCGTTTGTTGATTTTGTTGTTTTGGAAGAACCCCTCGAAGGTGGGCACTGCCAAAAAATATCAAAGATGAAAAACAAGTGGTTTAAACTCTTGCCTATTTAAAAGCAAAAGGTTCATAGCAATAGGAGTCTTTTGCTTTATGGTAGTGCTGCAAAGTAATTTTTTTAGTAATTGAGTTGCGGGCGCGAAGCGCCCGCAACTCAATTACATTGCATGACTACCAGCTTTATAAACCTTCAAGAGGTACTGCTAAAAACTTAGCAATCTCGGCAGCGCGATCCTCAAGTACACTCAAAGCAATTGGCTGACCAACTTCTGACAGAGGTAGATCACCTTTGCCCTTGACTCGCAAATATAATGCTCGTTTGGGGTTCAATCCTTCACGAATTTCTACACGTACTGCTTGGACATCGGAAATCTTGTAGGTCAATTCAAGATTTTTACTTTGGCTACGTCCACGCCGAAAAATAGTTACTTTGCCACTATTGCGATCGAACTCGTTATAACCACTACCGTAATCGACAGCAATAACGTATAGCAAATATATTTCTAGTAAAGTACCAGCAACACCATAAAAGGAAAGGGCTAATCCTTGAGGCACAAAGTTGAGACTTAAAGGCTCAGTAAATGGTAACAAGTTAATTTTTAGGAAACTAGATAGCCCTGCTAGCAAGAAGCCTAACGCACCTATGGCAACAATAACCGCAAAGCCATAGTTACTAAAGCGTCGTGACCCAACAATGTCATATCGCAGAACATTGGATTGAGATTTTGTGGTTACCATCGGTTGAAATAATGTTATGTGAAGAAAAATACTATATGCCGAGAAATAGTATATAGCGGCTTGCAGCTTCTCGCCAAATATCCTCCAATTTCTAAGCTATGATGCAAAGGGTTTGCTAAGAAATAATTCGCAGAGTATCTTACATACACAAGCCACTCAAGGCTGACATCCCCATTAACTGTTACTTGTTGTTACTTAATACTTCTCAATTAATCGTGAAAAAAACTCTCAACTATTCCCTCAAGCATAGTGTTCTAGGCGCGATCGCTGTTAGCTGTATTTCAGTCCTAGCAGCTTGCCAGCAACCAAATGCTCCCACTGAAACTGCGACCTCTCCAGCACCATCTGCTAAACCGACTGCTACTGCTTCGGCATCTCCCAATGCTTCAGCATCTCCTACCCCAGCAAAACCCACGGAATCCCCCTCTGACAAGACTGCTACAACTGCGCCTAGCCTTGATAAAGTTGCTGGAGAATATAAAGTTGTTTTAGATCCTAAGGTTTTAGCTGAAGCTGAAAAAGAAGGAGTTAAGTCTGTTACTGGTAAGTGGACAATTAAATCAGAAGGCAGTTTTGAAGCAACATTAAAAGCTGTCTCTACTAAAGATGAAGTTCAAGAGATTAAGACTGCTGGCAAGATTTCGATCAAGGATGGCAAGGTTGTCTCTCAAGTCGAAACTGTAAATGGAGGGAAGCCAACTCAGGCTCCTCCTGAGCAACCTTATACCCTATCTGCTGATGGCAAGGAATTACAAGCCGATGGTCAGCCTGTAAAACTGGTTAAGCAATAAAGCCTCTCAAACTTTGAAAGTGCCGCTTTGCGGCACTTTCAATAAGCAACTATGTATAACGCTTTTTATTCATCCCACGATCGCATTTATAGTTTTGAGGAATTAGCATTTCCCATTGATGGCGTAGAGATTAATGGCGATCGCTCCGCAAATCTGTTCTCTAAGCGTCCCTACATAGTTTTTAATATGGTGTCGAGTGTGGATGGCAAAGCCACAACCTATGCAGGGCAACTTACGGGCTTGGGATCGCGTCCTGATCGCCATTTGATGAAGCGATTGAGATCGCAAGTGGATGCAGTTTTAGCAGGGGGGGGGACATTACGCCACGATGCTTTTATTCCCACATTACCTCCCGAATTAGTTGAGGAACGTCAGCAGCATTTTGAGCATCCTCAACCCCTTGGCATTGTTGTTAGTAGTTCAGGTAATTTACCCAGAGATCATCGGTTTTGGAATGCTGGCAAGGATTTAAGAATTGTTTTGCTAGGCGAAAATACATCTGCTGAAGCATGGCTATACGAAAAGGCTCAAGTCTTTCGCTTTCCTATTCAAGATCAGCAAATTGATTTAAAACAAGTTTTAGCTATGCTCTATACCAAACTGAGCATTAAAAGACTGCTAGTCGAAGGGGGTGCTACTTTAAATTATGCGCTGATTTCCCAAGGCTTTGCCGATGAATTATTTCTTACCTTATCACCGTATATCATCGGAGGAATTAAGAATACTTCGATTATTGCAGGAGATGCGTATGGGCTGGGTGGTGGTGAGTTACCGAAGTTAAAATTGCGATCGCTATATCATCATGATTCCGAACTATTTTTGCGATATCAATTTGACCTTTCAATTTGATCTTTAAGTATGACTACTGTTGCGCTCGTTGCGTTTATTTTCCTGCGAATAGGTTTCTGGCTATTCGCGCCCCCAAATCCCGATGAAGCTTACTATTGGCTGTGGGGACAGCATTTAGATTTTTCCTATTACGACCATCCACCTTTGCAATCATGGATACAGGGACTGATTACGGCGGTTTTCGGTAAGTCTCTCTTTACTTTGCGATCACTGAATCTGATTACCAATGGCATCTTTTTCTATACCTATTACCGAATTCTTCAATATCTCTATGGTGATTGCGCTAGGCGTTATATCTGGTGGATCATTCTCGCCATAAGCGCATCCCCTCTATATAGCATCATGTTGTCCTTGGCATGGCATGACCATCTGGCGATTACTTTAAGTTTGGTAGGTGCTTATTTATGTATCAGGTTTCTTGATGAATATCGCGTGAATGGCAATGGTGCAAATTGGCGACTATATGGCTGTGCGATCGCTTTAGCGCTAGCACTAATCACCAAATACAATTCCCTATTTATGACTTTGGGGTTGTTAGTAGCGATCGCTACGCATCCTCAATTAAGAAAGCTGTTTAGGGATTTACGGATTTGGCTATGTGTAGCCATCTATGCGATCATCTTTTCCCCAGTTATCCATTGGAACTATAGCAATAACTTTCAATCCTTCCGTTTTTATGTCAATCGTAGTGTTGATACTGGCACGCCGATCATGCGATTGCTTGAGCCTTTGGGCTTTGTTGGTATCTCACTATTAATGCTTTCTCCCTTTATCGCATGGTTGTTATGGAAAGGATTTTTTAAGGAATTGCCACGACAGGAAACGGTCTATAAACATATTGCCCTATGGACATTCGCCGTGCCGACAGTTCTGCTGATGCTCATCTCTCTTGTTTCCACAGCGCTCTATTATTGGAATATTCATGCATACCTATTGCTGTTTCCACTATTACCCTTAGCCGTTTCCTCGATCAATGGCAGAGTTGCTGGCGGTAAGAGTAAAGTTTTTTATGCAGCACAGGGGATTGGCTTATTATTTACGACTCTCTTTGTTTGGAATTCCTGTATATTTCCTGTAAGTGCGTTATGGGGAAAAGATGGGGATCAAGATGGCAGAATGTTATTTGGCTGGAGTGAAGTTGTCGCCGAAGTGCAAAAAATTGCGAATACTTTACCCGAAAAGCCTTTGATCGTTACTTCTGATTATCGCTCGGCTGCTGCTCTTGCCTTTGAAATGCATAATTCTCAGGTTACGGCACTTTCTAAACGCATTAGTCAATTTACAATTTGGAATTTACAAAATGCGACACAACAAACTGGCAAAAGTGCAATTTTAATCTCCGATCAATGGTATCCATTAACCGATGAGGCGATCGCACATTTCGAGCAAGTAAAACCTGTTAGTAAAGTGGCGATTTCTCGATTTGGTGTGGACTTAAAGATCTACGAAATTGCGATCGGTAAGAATTATCAACCATAAAGATATATGAATAGTCGATGCAAAGCATCGACTATTCATATATCTTCTTAGCTACTTACACGGGAACGACATTCTCGGCACTGGTCTTTTAAAACGTGATCGGCGTATTAATGCCTTTTTTATCGGTTTGAAATGGGCGTTTCAAAAACTAACCCTCATTTTCAACTGACCAGTGCCCTTATACCTAACTATAAAGTTACTAAACATTACAATTGATCTTCATGCAGAGCGATCGCACTTTACAGACGAACTAATAAAATTTTTAAAAGCGTTGCAAAGCAACGCTTTTAAAAATTTTATTGTGGTTCATTTATCTGAATTATATAAGTCGATTTAGACCTGAAACTAGCTGCATAATCTCTCGTATATTAATGGGTTTACTGATGTAATCATTCATACCCGCATCGAAATAAGCTTGGCGATCTTCGGGCAGGATATTGGCAGTCATGGCAACGATCTGTAAGTGCGAATTTTCGGGACTTTGACGAATCAATTTCGTTGCTGTCAATCCATCCATTTCAGGCATTTGGATATCCATGAGAATTAAGTCATAGGAATGAGTTTGGATTGCTTGTAAAGCATCTAAGCCATTTTTAGCTAAATCAGGTTGATAACCTAATGTTTTAAGAATTTTGGTGGTAATTAGTTGGTTAGATGGATTGTCTTCTACCAATAAAATTTGCAAAGGAGATTTTTCGGCTAATTGGGAATCGATCTCAAGGGTCGCGGTTACAGATGTTTGCCGATCAATTGACTCTTTCTCGTTCTTAGAAGTTGAACTAGCGATCGTAAAATGAAATATCGAACCTTGGATTGACCCTTTAGTGGAGGATGACGACTTCCAGTCTAGGCTAGGCTTGCCCCCAATTCGACCAAAACTTTCGAACCAAATCGTGCCACCCAACAATTCCACAAGACGCTTACTAATTGCTAAACCCAATCCAGTTCCGCCATATTTACGGTTAATGGAGACATCAGCTTGAGTAAATGGTTGAAATAATTGGTCGATTAAATCGCCATGAATGCCAACACCTGTATCCGCGATCGCAAACTTAAGTATGTATTTGTTGCCTGACGAATTACTTGATGAAGTTACGAAAACTTTCACCTCACCAACTTGAGTGAATTTAATCGCGTTACCGATCAGATTTAGCAAAATTTGACGTAGGCGGTGGCGATCGCTACAAACTGTAGTTGGAACATGAGGGTCGATCTCATATTGGAGGTTAATTTGCTTAGCGATCGCTTGACTATTTAAGAGTCGGCAAACCCAACTGATTAGCTCTTCTAAGTTGAATTCCCATTCTTCTATGGCTAACATCCCTGATTCAATTTTCGAGAAGTCGAGAATATCGTTAATTATGTTTAAGAGCGCGTCCCCACAATCTTTGATTGTTTTCACAAAATCTGCTTGTTCTTGATCTAGCTCCGTAGTTTCCAGAAGTTGTGCCATTCCTAGCATCCCATTCATTGGAGTGCGAATTTCATGACTCATATTTGCTAAAAATGCACTTTTTGCTTTAGTAGCCTCTTCTGCGGCCTCTTTGGCTTTGAGTAATTCCATTTCAGTGTGTTTGCGGATAGTAATATCCGCTATGCGAGCCAGACTAAAATGTCCTTCTCCAAAATTAATTCTCTTAAGCAAAAGATCTCCCCAAAATTCTCGTCCTTTGAAAGTGACATATTCTAACTCAAATTGACAAAAACCTTTTGTCTCAACTTCTCGATTGATCCAAACAAGTTCCTTTGCCGTGAACCTGTGCTTGTGAAGAGTGTTACCCACGATGTTAAGCAATAGCTCTTTACGATCTACTTCAAATAGTTCGATGGCTTTCTGATTGCAATCAAATATGAGTGAAGTATTACTATCAAGTAGGAACAATGCATCGGTGGATTCATTAAAAAGTAGTTCTCGAAGATCGTGGCTGTAGTTTAGCTCCTGTTCTAGTTTCTTGCGATCGCTAATATCGCGAATCAGGACTATAGCTTCATTATTGCCACTGGCAACAATCCGAGCCTCTTGATAATGTATTTCTCCATTGAGCAAAATTTGGTATTCATAAAGTTGCGATTTCCCAGTCTGAAAAGCTTGTTCAATATAATACATTCGCTCTTGTGCAAATTCTGTCGGGAGAAAATCAAAGATGCTATTGCCGATAAATTTTTCTGGCGAAACCAAAAACTTCATATTATCTGGGGAAATTGCATCTAAACAAATACCTTCTCGGCTAGTCCGAATAATCATATCTGGGATCGCATCAATCAAGGCTTGATTGATGGCAACAGCTTGCCGTAAATTTTCTTCGGTTTGTTTTTGTTCACTCAAGTCAATATCTAAACAATAGAGTTCCTGTTCTCCTTCAGTGTTCCTCAACATTACATGACTAGAATAAACAGCTACTCTAGAACCATCTTTACGCATTAAGCTCAGTTCATCGGGTGGAATAGGTTGCCCATTTATGAGCCAATTTTGAATTGCAGCAATTACCCCTTTTCGCATCTCTGGAGGAACAATCAGATCTTCAAGTTTCCGACCGATTGCCTCAGCCTTGGTATAACCATAAAGATATTCGCTTGCATCATTCCAATAAATTACTTGACGTTGAAGGTTATAACCTTGGACTGAGATTTTTTGGGTGGACTCAAATAAGCTACGAAATCTCTGCTCACTTTTTTCTAGCAATGCGGCGGCTTGTTTGCGATCGCTAATATCTATCAGAATTCCATTCCAAATAATTACCCCACTTTCTTCGTAACTGGGAATCGACTTTCCTAAAATCCACTTGACTTTTCTGCTGGTTGTTTGAATGCGAAATTCAAAATCCCAAGGTTCTAGAGTCTGAGCCGAAACAGCAATGGATTGCTGCAATAATTCCCAGTCTTCAGGAAAAATTAAATCCCAAACAGCTTGGATGTCGTTAATGGCAAGTTCTGGTGAAATCTCCGCTAGTTCTTGAATGCCCTGACTAGCGAAAGGCATACTGAATTTCCCTTCTGGGCTAAGGCGCAATTGGTAAACTACACCCGGTATTGCATCGGTTAGATTGCGGAGTTTAAGTTCATTTTCTCGCAAGGCTATCTCAGCTTGCGTGCGTTTGGCTTCATTCTTTAGGCGATCACTAATATCCTGAAAAGTGGCGATCGCATAAACAACCCGTCCCTGTTGATCGAAAATAGGCGTAGCTGTTACTTCTAAAGGCACTATGCGATCGGGGCAATGAACCTCTAGATCACTAACTTGAATTGTTTCTCCTGCAAATGCGCGACTGCTAGGCAAATCTTGAATCGGATATGGTTCTTCAGTGCCAGCACGATATATTGGGAAAAACTCTGAAGGGTGATCGGTTTCGGATTCTGAGTAGTGATTAGTACCAAGTAGCGATCGCCCTACATTGTTGATATAAATTAGTTGTCCAGTTGCATCATGGACAGCAATTCCCATCGGTGTCGCATCCAAAAATTGGAGCGGATGGCTTTCGCTGACTGACAAAGATGCATTAGCGACAAGTGACTCCACTAGACGCTTGACATTAGTTGGTGTGTTTTCCCAATCTTCTGGAGAAATCTGCTCAGATCCTAAAGGAGACTGTTTTTCCATAATTACAACATAGACAGGCTTGCTTCAATTCATTTATTGGGTGTAAGTAGCTAGGCATAAGTAACCTTAGCCCGCTACATGGGCGAACCACGCTACTTGGTTTTGGTTTTTGATTATGTTGAACTACTTATTTGAGATGCGCTTAAACAATGAGTTTTTTCGCTTCTTCTACTTGAATCCTGACTTGCTCAAAGCCAGTTCCTCCATAACTATTGCGAACCTTAACTACCTGTGCAGGGGCGATCGCCTCAACGATATCTGCTTCTAACTGAGGATGGAAAGTCTTCCAACGCTCAACGGATAAATCCTTAAGCAAAATCCCTTCGCTAGTACAGGTTTTTACCAATTTCCCGACTAATTGATATGCCTCACGGAAAGGAACCCCCTTAGCCGCAAGATAATCAGCAACATCGGTGGCATTAGAGAAGTCCTCAGCAACTGCCTCAGCAAGTCGCTTAGGCTGAAATTCGATCCCTTCTTCAACTAAAATTGTCATTGCTTCTAAACAGGCACGAACCGTAACCACAGCATCAAAAATTCCTTCCTTATCCTCTTGCATATCCTTGTTATAAGCCAGAGGTAAGCCCTTGATGATGGTCAGTAATCCCTGCAAATGTCCGAATACCCGTCCTGTTTTACCACGCACTAATTCGGGAACGTCAGGATTTTTCTTTTGGGGCATGATGCTGGAGCCGGTACTGACGCGATCGCTGAGTTTGACAAAGCTAAATTCCTGTGATGACCAGAGAATCACTTCTTCAGACAGGCGGCTAAGATGCGCCATGATTAAACTCGCCGCACAGAGAAACTCCACTGCAAAATCGCGATCGGACACACCATCAAGGCTATTGCGTCCCACCGAGCCAAAATTTAATAGTTCCGCCGTGTAATGGCGATCAATCGGATGGGGCGTACCTGCTAAAGCACCTGAACCGAGAGGCGACACATTGACACGGTTATATATTTCATCCAGCCTTGTCCAATCACGCTGTGCCATCTCAAAATAAGCAAGCAGATGATGCGCGAGGCTGATGGGCTGAGCGCGTTGCAAATGCGTATAGCCTGGAATAAAAGTCTCAATATATTGTTCAGCTTTATTCACGAGGGTTTTCTGCCATAGTCGCAGATCCCCTTGAATTTGACGAATCTGATCACGCAGATATAAACGCACATCCGTGGCAACTTGGTCATTACGTGATCGCGCTGTATGCACTTTTTTACCTACATCACCGATCAACTCGGTCAGGCGACGTTCCACCGCAAAATGAACATCCTCAGCGTCAACACCTGGATTAAAACTCCCAGAGCGATATTCTTGGCGGACTTGCTCTAAACCATTGACAAGTAGTTCCCCTTCTTCGGTACTAATGATCCCCACTTTCGCCAACATCCGCGAGTGCGCCTGCGAGCCTGTAATGTCATATTCAATTAAATTAATATCAAAACTAATGCTGGCATTAAATCTAGCGATCGCAGGATGCAGCGCGGTCTCGAAACGCTGACTCCAAGGTTGGGGGGCTTTTGGCTGACTCATACAAAAAAACTGTAGTACTCGAAAATTTAGTTTACTTTTTGACAGGAGGTTTTGCGCCTTTTTGTCAGTAATTTATTATTTAACTTCTTTCCTTAAGCCATTTCCGCACTGCACGAACAATTGAGTATTAGGTTTGCCAACTGTATATAAGTAGCTCAACTTAATTAAAACCCAAACCAGAATTTTGTTCCGCCCGCTACGCGGGCGGAACAAAATTCTCGATTTTTAGTTTACTTATGTCTAGCTACTTAGCAGTCCTAAATCATTTGTAGATTTTTAGGTTTGTGGGAGGGCTCCCCGAAGGGGAACACTTCCACAAAACATTTAAGATTTATACATTTGGCAAAACAAACTTTTTCTATATCTAGTGTCTGCTATGATGCTTGATAGAAAATTAAACGCTAGATTTGTATATGGTGGCTCAAATTAAAACGGCTCAGATTAAGGCAAATCAGCCTAATCCTCATCACAATCAGACCAATCAGCCTAGGACTAACCTCGCTATTACCAATTCACCGAAAACCACATCTCTCGTGACACCAATTAAAGGCAATGTTCAGGTTTTTATTGCGCCCCATCGTAACCTTTATACCGATATCATCGCCCAAGGCTTACGAATAGCGGGGCAAGGCACACAGGTATTACTTGTCCAACTCTTTCAATCAGGCATTAATCAAGGCTTGAGTAATCCTCGTCGGTTGGTAGAAAATCTTGAATGGCTTCGTTGTGACGCTCAGCGTGATCTGTCTAACTCTGAAATCGGATTGACAGATGAGGAAAAGACCGCAGTTTTAGAATTGTGGGACTATGCCAAGATTGCTATTAAGTCTGGCAATGCAGGTTTAGTTGTTCTGGATGAGGCAAATTTGCTCGTGGCGCGATCACTAATTACTGAAGAAGAGTTGCTCAATGTGCTAGAAACGCGATCGCCTAAAGTAAATATCATTTTGACGGGTATTGCGATGCCAGCAAGTATTGCTGATTATGCTGATCAAGTTACCCATCGCCGCAATTAATCCGCTCTGCAATTTAAGCAAAGGGTTCAAGAAAGCTCGCTGAGCGGGCTTTCATGAACCCAACTTAAAGGCTTCAAGGAATAAGCCATAAATGACACCAATCTTCAGCGAATTTAATAATTCTTGGATTAATGGTCGCGGAGCCAAGCTACCATCTGCAAGAGTTACTCGATTAGCGCTATAGATAAATCGGCTAATGACTTCTACAATCACAACTGTTACTCCTGCCGCGATAATATCTAAATTTGATTTAGCACCTGTTGAAGTGGAGATCACTGAAGCCAAAAAGAATCCCATTAATAAACTAATCAAGATCAAAGATGATCGCCGCCAAGACTGACGTGACCAACGTGATATCTGTCCAGAGAAAACGGTTACAATAGTGCTGATTCGAGTATTTTGCATAGTTATGTATTTGCATATGTATTTGCAAAGCTATTAACGCTAATTTTATTACGTCAGTTCCTCAATGAGTAATGATTTATATAGGTTACTTTTAATTGATAGCGATCGCATTTTTCGGATGGGGATGCGGGCTTGGTTGGCACAGTTTTCTGACTTGGAAGTTGTGGCGGAAGTCAATACTGCTGAGGCAGTTTTTGAACTCCTTAGCGATGATGCAATAGACCTTGATTTGATATTACTTGATCTCAACCTAGAACGTAGTAATTCTGAGGCTAGCTCTATACATCTATCAGGGTTAGAACTTTGTCAGCAACTAAAGACAAAATATCCAGATTTACCGATTTTGTTGCTAATTTCAACCCAGCCGACCGAAGTAGTGGCGATCGCTTTACGGGCTGGCGTGGAAGGGTATTGTCTCAAAGGAGCTAATCCTGAAGAACTAATTATTGCTATTCGTCAAGTTGCCGCAGGAGAAATTTATCTAGGCGATCCCAATTCTCTTCAGATTAACCAAACTAAGCAGCCATTAAACCTACCTAATGAACCAGTTAGTGTACTATCCATTATTCGTCATAATTTCTATTTGTCGGGACTGAGACAAATTGATCGTGCTCTATATGAAGTTAAGGCAAATTTAGAGGAAGTCAATCCTCAACAACTGGGAGAACGCCTAACTCAATTAGTTTTAGCAGGACAGGTACGAGAGTTAAAAGCAGCGCGTTGGTTAATCCATCAACTATGGAAACCCTCAAAAAGACCAAATATTCTGTCGTCATCGAATGAGGTAATTCCAAATAACCTAGCTAGTGATGTCGAAGTTGTGAATCCTCAAGTGGATATCAGTGGACTAACGAAGGAGTCAAATACGCTGGCAGTTCAAGCAAGTCTATGGGATCGAACTGTCGAGAAGTTGCAGTCAAATTTAGTGAATCTGAGTAAGACTCCTTTAGAAATTGATATTTTGAAGGATGAGAAAAAACGGGAACTGTTATATATTGCACTGCGGCAGGTGGAGCAAAGCTTGACAGAATTACGCTTCTCTGAGATTCAATCATCGCAACTGCATGATCAAATTTCAACAATTTTAAAAAATATTTGGCAGGAAACGGTTATTAACTTTTTTGGTAAATATTATTGTCTGAGTAATTATTTAGATAATTCAGAAATAAATATTGTTGATGTACTACTAAAAGATGTTGCAATTGTCGAAATTGCTTTCTTAAATAAAATTCCGCAGATTGAGAATTTCTTATCCCATTTACTTTTTGAGACTGAATTAATAGTTAATAATGCTAATTTAGCAATTGGTACGCCTGAAGCAATGCGGAGAGCTGAATTAATTCTCGATAATTTATTGATTCAAATTGCCAATGGCGTAATCTACCCGCTTTTAAATCATTTTGCTGATGTGGAAGAAATTAAGCAAAGATTCTATCGCTACAACTTATTACCTACTCGTGAAATTGAACGATTTCGTAATGATTTGTCTTGGAAATATCGATTGGAGAAATATATTACTAATCCACAGTTGATTTTTGAAAGTCGCCAAGTTCTATTTGCTTTTGCAAATTCAGGAATCAAGCAAGTTAGAATCTATGCACCACGTAGTCAGGAATTACAACAATTAGAAGGAATTCAACTAGCAGTAACTTTAGTTCTAGAGCTACAAGATGCGATCGCACCAAGATTCAAGTCAGCGATCGCCTTTATCGGTAGTGGATTTGTGTATGTCTTAACCAATGTGATTGGACGCGGGATTGGGCTAATCGGACGTGGTGTATTACAAGGGATTGGTACTGCTTGGCAAGAAAGTCGTCCTAAACCTAAGAAGTGATACTGAAGTGTTGCACAAAGTATCACTTCAGTATCACTTCTTAGGTAAGTTTGTCGTTTGTAGCATCCATAATATTAGCAAAGTTTTTTTGATGTATCAGTGATTTATTGGTGCAAGCCTCTCAAAACTCTAGCAATAAATAAGCTTCAAAAATCACCCAATTATTTAAATCCCTGCATGTCCCATTGCAATACCTGCGACTAGCATCCCAATCACAAGGAAGGGTTGAGCGCTTGCCTGATATTTGACATCGTTCTTCAGTGGATCGCGGAGGAAGTACATATCTTGGAAGGTTATCTGGGGAATTACTAATAGCACGATTAAACTCGCTAATAGTTGCTGCCCGACCGTAACTAGATAGACAGCAATTCCAATTTGGAAAACATCGATCGCTGTTGCGGAGATCAATGCTGCCTTCTGTACCCCAAAGATCACGGGTAAAGACTGCAAGCCTAATTCGCGATCGCCTTCCACGCTCTTGAAGTCGTTAACTACAGCAATCCCTAAGCCTGCGAAACTGTAAATCAAGGTGACAATTACCACAGTCGCATTCAGATGCCCGTAAAGTGCATGACCTGCCCACCAAGGTAGGGCGATATAGCTGGCTCCAAGAGCATAGTTACCGAGCCATCCATTTTGCTTAAGCTTTAAAGGGGGAGCAGAGTAGATATAGGCAACCAGTGAGCCACCTAGCGCTAATTTGGTCATGATAAAGTCGGCATGACCTGCGGTGATATCGAGGATCGCGGCGACACCAATACCACCCAGCAACAAAATCCAAATCTGAGCAATAACTTGATTGAGGGGAATTGCTCCCGATGGAATTGGGCGATATGGTTCGTTAATTGCGTCAATTTCGCGATCATAATAATCATTAATCGTCTGGGTATAGCCCGTCAGTAGGGGACCTGACATAAGCATACAAAGTAGCGATCGCAATACGTTTTCAATTGACCATGTAAACTCGCCAGAGGAGGCAGCACCACAGAGTACGCCCCACATTAGAGGGATCCATGTAATCGGTTTCATCAATTGCAAACGGATCTTCCAGATCGAAGCTTCTTTAATATCCGCACCTTTCATTCCGAGCATTTGGCGGGTACGGGCTTCGCGAGACTCGCTCGCTGGTACGTCAGGGGTTGGAGATGACATATTTACAAAAATTTATAGACCTGCGGTTGATTATATCCCGTAGTAATACCTAAGCAATACTTAGGCGATCGCTATAGTGGTTTTTAAACAAACGAGGTACAGGATTAATTGAAAAGCGCTATAACTTGTATTTCAAGTTATAAATAGCTATTTGGCATATTTACAGTAATAACTATTTGTATTTTTATCACTAAAATTATTGATAACTTCTTGTCTTATATATAACAATCCTAAATGGTTTGTGGAAGTGCCCCCCATTTATGATTGTTATAGTCCAAGTTGTATTTAGAAAATTTTTCCGAAGTTGAGCAAGTGCGAAACATGGAGTATTTCAACCTTTCACACAAATAATTTGCTTCAAAGTCGCAACTACTTCTACAAGATCGAATTGCTGATGCATCACTTGCTCAATCGGTTTATAAGCCGCAGGGATCTCATCAATGATACCTGTATCCTTGCGACATTCAACTCCTTTAGTCTGCTGAATCAAATCATCTAAAGTGAACTGATCCTTGGCTTTACTGCGAGATAGCAATCGCCCCGCACCATGAGAACAGGAACAATAACTTTCAGCATTTCCCTTTCCTTTAACAATGAAAGATTTCGCTCCCATGGAACCAGGAATAATGCCATAGTCTTCTGTTCTCGCTCTCACCGCACCTTTGCGCGTGACATACACATCTTCACCGAAATGAGTTTCCTTTTCAGCGTAGTTGTGATGACAATTGACAGCGAGCAGAGGCTTACATGGTTTACCCCCACTCGCATACTTCTCGATAATCTTCTTAAATCGTGCCATCATCACATCTCGATTCCAATGTGCATATGCTTGAGCCCATTGCAAATCGCGCCAGTAAGCGGCGAATTCAGAAGTGCCTGCCACAAAATAGGCGAGGTCTTTATCGGGCAAAGAAGTTCCTGCGAGTTTTGCTAAATCCTTTGCCGTCTCAATATGTCTTTGCGCTAGCATATTGCCGATATTCCGAGATCCAGAATGTAGCATAAGCCATATTTGATTATCCGTATCTATGCAGACTTCGATGAAGTGATTGCCTCCACCGAGGGAACCCATTTGCTTCATCGCTTTGCTCTCTAGGTGCTGAACGCCACTATGCAAATCGTGGAATTCACGCCATCCTTGCCAGTTGAGAACAGGCTTTTCTACTTCTTTATTATCGTTAAAACCGACAGGAATTGCAGTTTCAATTTCTAAACGAATTTGCTTTAGCTTTCCCTCTAGCTGTTCATAGTGAAATGGAGTTTTGATCGCGGTCATGCCACAACCAATGTCTACGCCCACAGCCGCAGGTACGATCGCTTCTTTGGTGGCAACGACGGAACCTACGAGTGCGCCTTTACCGAGATGGACATCGGGCATGAGGGCTACATGTTTGAACACAAAGGGCAAGGAGGCAACATTTTTTGCCATTTGTGTTTCAGCATGACCTAGACCATGATCTGCCCAAGACAAGACTGGCTTGGGTGTGGAAATATCTAATTTTTGAAAAGGCATAATTTTAAGGACGTTTCAATATGTAGTATGTATACTACATATTGAAACATAATCACACAATATTTCTTGAGAATGACCCTTCGGGTCATTCTCAAGAAACTATTTAGGCTGGAGATAATAGCGATTTCATTTGTCTTGCCACGTGATCGGGATGTTCGGCTTTCATCAGAGCACGTACTACAGCTACTCGCTTTGCACCTGCGGTGATAGCTTCTTCTAGATTATGTTCATCGATACCGCCGATCGCAAACCAAGGAATCTGAATATTTTGCGCTGCATAATTAACATACTCATAACCTGCGGCTGCCTTATTAGGTTTCGTGGGTGTGGCATGGACGGGACCTACACCGACATAATCTACTTGATCATTCAGAGAGATCGCTAATTCTTGAGGATTTGTGGTGGATTGTCCAATGATGTATTGAGAAGCATCACCACCATTAGCACTGAGGATTTGGCGAACTGAGGCAACTGGTAAATCCGTTTGTCCCACATGAATACCATCGGCTCCGACAGCGATCGCAATGTCAACGCGATCATTCACCAGAAACAGCGCATCGTATTGATGGCAAATGTCGCAAAGTTGCTGGGCAAGTTTTAAACGAGTGCAGTCTTCTCCTTCCTTTTGACGATACTGCACGATCTGTACCCCACCTTGCAATGCCGACTCCACCACGGAGACAATATTATCTACGGGCATAGTCACCAGATATAAATTCGCCGCTTGCAACTTTTGGCGGCGCATCTGTCCAAGATTAGTCACTTCATAACTTAGTAATTGGCTCTCTAAGGTATAGACCTGATAGCGTAATTGCTTCATCGCAGCGCCCAAATTGGGATCAACAACTTTGCCATATTCCTCTAAAACCCTCAGCGCTTCCTGCAAACGCCCCATATTCGCTCTCAATACCGACTGCACATCCGCCCGACTAGCTTCATTGGCATGGCTCAATCCCGTAGCAGGGTCATCGGGGGTATTACGGGCACGACGGAACTCTTCCCGATGCCATTGAGCGAGTTCTTGACGCATCTGTTTGCAGCGATCGCAAAGTTCAAGATCTTCTAAGCCAAAGCGACACCATTCTTCGATGGTACGAATTGCCTCACGGGCGCGATCAAGATTGGCATCGAGAATGCGATAAATAATTTGTTGAGACATGGAGCAAATTAGTTTAAAAGTCAAAATCAAAGTCAAAGGCAGGTTCAGCGCGTAATTTACCTAAACCTAATTCTTTATCATCCATGAGTTTGATTTCGTAATATCCCAAGATATGATTGGGTGCAGGATTGCCTCGTGAAGCGCCCGTAAGACCCATAGCAATAATGACGCAGATATTGCCTTTGGTATTTTTAGCGCGTTGCTTCCAACGTTTATGATGATCACTGCTGAGCGCTTTCTTATCAAATTCGCCAAAGAGATGCAGATCTTCATTGTTCATCACCATTAAGCCCAGTTGACAGGCATTGCCGAGGATATCCTCCGCAGGATTGAAGCATAAAGCATGAATACCTCCAAAGCTGCTAATTTTTTCGATTAATTCTAAGGCTTTAGGGCGGGAGGTCTGAATCATCAGTCCTGGTAAGCCTTCGCTTTTTTGAGCAGATGTCGCTATAGGTTTGTCCGCAAGCTGTCGATGGATCTTTGCATCACGTAAAAAACCTACCTGTGACCAAGGGATGGTCATCATATGAATTAGGACGTTCTCTGGCCAGAGATCCTCATTGATCAATGGCGAATCGTCATCATCATCTTCAACCAAGTTATGCAACTCATCTGCTAGATCGGGCATAGTCTGGACTACTACCTCTATGCTTTCTTCGACATCGCTATCGAGACTGGGGGCATAAATGGTGTAAGTTCCCTTGAGTTTACTAAAGCCAGATTGCAGACGATTACTGTACTGCTCCCAGAATTTATTTAAGGCTTCTAGCGCTACAGTGAGCGCGATCGCCTCTTCATCGTATAGGTAAGGTCTACCGCCTTCGAGAGGATGCAATGTGCCATAGATAGGTCTCATGGGGGTAGAGGTTACAGGTAATGCTTTCACCTTGCCACGAAATGGAAATGGCGGGAAATCATCTTCCATTTCCAACTCTGGGATTTCAAACAAATTAAACAAACAGTCTTGATGTAGGAAGGTTTCTTCGATTTCATCCTCAGAACTACCTGCAATAATTCGATGGCGAAACTTGACCAGAGACTCTTCGGTGCGATAAAAGATTACCCCTTGCTCTAGACCCATTTTGCCCATCACGATCGCATATAGGGTTTCCAGATCCCATGCATCGAGCTTAATTGAAATTACTTGATGATCCCAGAGTGATTTCCAAGGAGCGTTGTGCCATAGCTGTTCTGACTGTCTATGCAAGTCTTCGGCAAATCGCTCTGGAATTACGGGGGGGTTAGCAGAAAAACTCTCTAAAATATGCGAAAAAATTTCATCAATTAGAGGAAGTCGCTCAATATACTCAACGGAAATCCCCAAATCTTGGAGTACACCACGCAAATAAAACTGAAGTTCGCGATCGCATACCAAAATCTTTTGTGGCAAGGAGGGTTGAGCAGGACTTTGGGGATGTTCGATCGCTTGCAATAAGGCGCGGACAAAAGCCTCTTGCCCCACTGACGAGTCAACTACATCCATCGACCTTACCATGCCCATTGAGCCATCTACCCACAAAATACATTGGGACTTGGACTCTTCTTCATGGGCATGAAGCGGAACAATGTTAGAAGAGTCTTGATGTTGACTGATCTTGGCTGGTAAGGTACGGCGATCGCCTTCCCAAACTGCAGATGTCTGCTTGAGCTTTTTGAGGCGACGAAGAGTGGAGCGGTTTAACGTGGTCATCGAAAATGTTCTCTAGATTAGCCACTCTTAGAAAATTCGTATAGGAAATTCGTAAGAGTGCATTGATCGATTTAACTATGATATGGCTAGAAATTGTTAGAAAAGATTAGAAATTGTAGCAATCATCTGGTCAGGCAGTAATTATGCTTGGTCATAGCGCTTCCCAGATAGCGCACTCTCATAGGCTAGCACTAGTTTTTAGTAACTTGGCGGCACTACCATAAAATTTTACTGCACGCCTCTTATGTGATTGCGATACAATCGTAATAAGTAATTCTTACAGCCATTGGCATAGTTACTAGCATTTCTAAATATTTCTATTATCTAACCCAAATTACAATTTTTACACTTATGGACGAGCTAAAACCGATTCTCAATGAGTTCTTAGGTCAACCCGTTGCATTTTTTGGTGGACTCGTTTCGGGCTTTCTTAAGCTCGATCTCCAACAAGATCCGTTGAAGGGTTGGCTAGAAAAGCAAGGAGCTACACCGACCAAGACCTCCTCAGCTAGTAACAGTGGCAAAAGTGATGGGCCACAATCAATTTCGATTGACTGATAAAGTGCAAAGCTATGACTTGAGAGAAATTTTTAAAAGCTTTTCAAAGCCAAGCTTTCAAAAATTTCTCCTTAAAAGGATCAAAAAGAAAATTTTAAGGCTCGCTAAGCGAGCCTTAAAATTTATGTAGCATCACGCTTGTAAACCTACTTTTAATTGCAAATACAGATTATGTGGTTTCCTTATCTCTTGCTGGCGCTCGCCTATCTTTTAGGATCTTTCCCGACGGGTTATCTGGTAGGACGGATAGCGGGTATCGATATTCGTGAGCATGGCTCAGGCTCGACGGGGGCAACGAATGTCTGGCGCAATGTCGGTAAGTTGGCAGGAATTAGTGTATTTGCAGTGGACTTTGCGAAAGGGGCGATCGCAATTTATGTGATGCAACAAGCAAATTGGTTGCTCTCCAGCTTGGGATTAATAGCAAATATCGCGATCGAGCATCTGTCACTATTTGTAATTGGTGCAGGGATGCTGGCATTAATTGGTCACAGTCGCCCTATATGGCTTGGCTTTAAAGGTGGTAAGTCGGTAGCAACGGGGGTTGGGGTTTTATTTATGTTGAACTGGACTGTGGCGATCGCAGCCTTTAGCGTATGGTTAGTTACAATGGCAATCTGGCGCACGGTTTCTATTAGCTCCATCTCGGCAGCAACTGCGGCTCCCATTTTGATGTGGACATTACAGGGCAATATTGCTTATTCCTGCTTTGTCACGGTGGGCTGTATATTTGTAATTTGGTTACATCGCTCCAATATCGAGCGTATTCTCAACGGCACTGAACTGACCTTCAAATCAGATTCTAAGGCATAAAAAAGGCTCCCCGAAAGGGAGCCTTTTTTATGCCTTAGAATCCTTAAGCTTCTTCTTTTTCTTCGCCTTGGAGCTTGAGCAAAAAGTAGCCAAATGCAATACCGACAGGAATCAGTACTATGCACAAGACCATCGCGTTAACCATTTCTCCCATAATTTTCTCTTTAAAATAAATAATATTGCTTAATATTGCTTTAGAAATTTTACAGTAAAAGATAGCTCACAGATTGCATTAAGTAGCTCAGCATAGTTATCAACCAAACCCAAACTGCTGTTTTGCTCACATAGTGAGCAAAACAGCAGTTTGGGTTCGTAAATTTTTGGATTTGTTGAAGTGCATCCCTTGGGATTGTACTTCAACCTTGCTATAAGCCTATGAGCCTAAGTCAAAATCTCCACATCGATCGCATCAACATAGTCTGTTGCATTGTTATGAAATGGTGGCTCCTGCTGATTTTCTGTATTTTCAGATTTTGGATAGGAACCGCTCAGTTCGGCTTCATCTAGCAAAACAGGACGGATCTCATAATGCACTCGCAAATTAGGCGGCGTATTGCGTTCCGCCTCACGGACAAACCGATTTGCCTCCCACTCTGCATGAAAGGTACTGATCAGCTTGAGTGTCTTCACCCGTTGCCGTTCCAGATAAGTCCATACCTCCCAAGCATTGTATTCAGGTTCTTTAGGGATCTCAGGAGTTTCTTCTAGTTGAGCATTATTTTCAGAGTCATCTGAATTATGAGGAATTTTTACATCAGAATCTTTACGATCACTAGTTATAGATTCAGCTTCAGATGAGTTTGTCTCCGTACTAGCGGGACTACCTGTAGATGGAGACTGCTCCGTTTCTGGAACTGCTGGCTTTGATGATGAATAATTGGGGATATCCTCTAGCGATCGCGCCAAACTTTTGATCTCTTTAGCACGAATTTGCTTGACCTGAACTGCCTCATCAGCGAGAGACTTTACTTCAATCGCTGTCTGTGACTGATCGACCCATCCTTTAAAAATTAACTCTTCACCGTTAATGACTAGGTGATCGCCTACCTCTAAAGCAAAACCTGCCAAAGAACTAAACAAAGGCTTAGAATGGTCTGATGACCAAACTTCATGATTTTGATCGGACTGAGTGTTATAACTAGATGCGTTTGGGATAGATTCTGAAGCCTGACTAGATTTCCCGTTGTCAATCAGGCGTTGGACTCCCCCAATTGTGTCCTCAACTCCACAACTTGTGTCTGGAGTGGCGCTAAGCAACTCTCCACATAGACGGCTAGCTCAGGATGTAAAACAAAGGGAGCAGGTTCGGAGAAAGCAGGCTCAGGTGCTTTCGTAGCAGTTGGCTCTGGCGAAAACTCGCGGCTAACTACGGCTAAAATCCAGTCAGCGATCGCCTGTTGTTTGGCATCGGCTTGGGATTTAACTTGGCTCAATAAAGGCAAAGGAAAACGAAGATTTACCTGTTTTGTCCTGTGGGGAGTCGCCATTATTTGCCCTTATATTCAAAAATTTATAAAAAATCTCAATTTCTGATTATAGCAACCGCTAACACGCAAAATTTAAAAAGTAAATGTTGCTATATCTACATACTTACAGCTTATTCAGCTTATTAGCTTCGACATGATAAAAAACAAAAATTAATATCTATTTACAGATTTAGCACCCCAAATAAACATAGCTATTTTCAAGCAAGCGATCTCCGAAGAACTTATGAAAAGTTTTGCCATGCAAAACTTTTCATAAGTTCTTCGGCTCGTTTTTGAGTACAAAGCTCTGTAGGTCACATCACAAACTACTTTTTGGGGTGTGATTTTGCTAAAATCTGTCCCTGTACTATCCCATATCCAAAACCCATGACCGACTGGCAACTCGCCGCCGAATTTGAAGACATTCTCTATCACAAAGCCGATGGCATGGCAAAAATTACGATCAATCGTCCTCAAGTTCGTAATGCTTTTCGCCCTAAGACAATTACAGAAATGCTCGCTGCCTTCGCGGATGCGCGAGAGGATGTGGAGATTGGGGTGGTGTTGTTAACTGGTGCAGGACCTGCTCCTGATGGGAAATATGCTTTCTGTGCAGGGGGAGATCAGAAAGTGCGTGGTGATGGTGGCTATATCTCAGAATCTGGTGTACCACGTTTAAATGTGCTTGATTTGCAACGACTGATTCGCACGATGCCTCAACCTGTGATTGCTTTGGTGGCTGGCTATGCGATCGGTGGTGGTCATGTTTTGCATGTAGTTTGCGACCTCACGATCGCTGCGGATAATGCTATCTTTGGGCAGACTGGTCCTATGGTTGGTAGTTTTGATGGTGGCTTCGGTGCTTCCTATTTGGCGCGATTAGTAGGACAGAAGAAGGCTCGCGAAATTTGGTATCTCTGTCGTCAATATGATGCCCAGGAAGCTCTAGACATGGGTTTAGTGAATAAGGTTGTATCTGTGGAGCAATTGGAAGCGGAAGGTATTCAATGGGCGCAGGAAATTTTGGAGAAGAGTCCGTTAGCGATTCGCTGTCTCAAGTCGGCTTTTAATGCTGATTGTGACGGTCAGGCAGGGATTCAGGAACTGGCGGGTAATGCGACTTTATTGTTCTATATGACGCAGGAGGCGCAGGAGGGTAAGCAAGCCTTTATCGAAAAGCGCAAACCCAATTTCCGTCAATATCCTAAACTTCCATAGCTGGGTTTAAGCTTCTTGATTGGTGACAACACGGCAATAAATTTCAGTCAGAGGCACGTCGGTACTCATGCTAGTTAATGTTTTTTTTTGTTCTAGGCGATCGCTAATTTGCAATTGCCATATATCAGCATTCTCAGATCGAGAATAATGCTCAATATATGGCTCTGATTGGCTAATCAATAGATATTCTCTAAGGCTAGAAATGGAGCGATATTTACGGAATTTCTCACCTCGATCATATCCCTGTGTCAATGGTGAGAGAACTTCCACAATCAATATCGGATTGAGAATTTCATCAGTGCGATTATCATTAAATTCTGTCTCCCCATTAATCACTAAGGCATCCGCATAGGTTCCGCAGTTAAATTCAGGAATCCAGATCCGCATATCACTACCACAAATTTGAAAATCAGTATCACGCAGATTAATACCCAGAAAAATTATGATATTTGCTACAATAAGACTATGGGGATGGGAACCACCAGACATAACAAAAATTTCTCCGTTGCGATATTCGAGGCGTTCTTCGGCGGCTTCCGCAAGCGATCAATAATCCTCTAAGGCGACAAATGTTGATTGAGCAGGATCAGCAGCATCGGGAGAAATTACCGATGAGATGGGTTTAACTGGAGCGATAACGGGAGTAGCGACCATGACTGCACCTTTGAGTTAGCCTGTCATAATTATAATGGCTTTTTCGCGATCGCCCCTCAAGCCCCCATTAGCCCCATGACTCAAGAATCAGAAGTAAAAACTAGATTAGAAAAAATACATCATTCTAAAGCTTCATGTAAAAATAGAAATTACCAAACTGCAATTTTGATAGGCGATCACAATGGGTTGGAATGTTGGGCAAAAGCTATATCGAGATAAAAAATTTATTGAGCTATTAGGCGATCGTGCGGGACGCTTTGGGTAAGCTCTATTTTGGGATGCCTATGTGTTGGAAAAGGATATCTATGGTGGGGCATGGAGTGAGACTTGGTTAGCCAACCGTCAGAAAACCAAGTATGTGATCAAGTCCCACAAACATGAGATTTTTAATCATCCCGAAAATCAAGATACGCTCAAGCAACATATTCGCTATTTCAATGAAGAGGCGAAGGCTTTGGCAAAATGTGAACATGAGTATATTGTCAAAATCATCGAAAAGTTGCTTTTGCCACAGGAAAATAATCACCCTTGTATTGTGATGGAATATATCGAGGGGGTGAGGCTAGATGCAGATGGCATAGAGCTTAAACCCAAACTTGTCTTTACATTTTTGAATAGAAAAGAGTAACACCTCTCGACATTCATCACAAAGCAATCGCAACTCGCGATTATTACATCGCACCGTAACATCGGTTAGATTTACTTGTTAGCAGAACCGAAATCAGATCTCACAACATTTTGGCAAGAGCTATAAATGATATTGACGATAAACATCACTGGCGGCACGATGTAAGAGAGAATGTCGATAAACTAGCGATCGCATATCTTCGCAATAACCACCACCAATCACGCAGGCTACAGGAATACCTTGGGACACGCAGGTACTCAAAACCTGCATATCGCGCCTATATAGTCCCGAATCAGTAAGCGCTAATTTCCCTAGACGATCACCGATGTGCGGATCAACACCAGCATCATAGAGAACCAAATCAGGTTGAACTTCACTAAGTAAATCGGGTAAATGATTGGCAAGGGTGCGTAAATAAGCATCATCTTCCATTCCTTCAGGAAGAGGAACATCACGATCGCTAATTTGTTTAATTGAAGGGAAGTTAATCAGGCAGTGCATAGAAAAGGTAAACACATTCGGTTCATCCTGAAAAATGAGCGCCGTGCCATCGCCTTGATGCACATCCAAATCAACAATTAATATCTTTTTGACTAGCCCCTCATTGAGTAATACTCGTGAGGCGATCGCCAGATCGTTAAAGATACAAAATCCTGAGCCATAGCTAGGGAATGCATGATGAGTTCCCCCTGCGGTATTGCAAGCTAAACCATGAGCTAATGCTAATCTCGTCGTTAACAATGTGCCACCAACAGCAATCCTCGTCCGATAAGCAAGTTCATAACTCCAAGGTAAACCGATGCGACGTTGAGCTTTATGGTCGAGTGTGCCTTGCCAGTATGCCTCAACATATTGGTGATCGTGAACTGAGGCAATGATTTCTAAGTCTGGTAATTCGGGTCGCAAAAACTGCTCTGGTCTAGCTACTCCATCAGCAATCAACATCTCGTAAAGCAAGCGAAATTTCTCCATCGGAAAGCGATGGGTGTTAGTGATCGGTGCGACGTAATTGGGATGGTAGACGAGTGGTAAGTCCATTAATCTTGTATTTATTTTGTCTCTAGAATCCCAGTTCAAATGATTACTAAGTAGCTCAACTTAATTAAAACCCAAACCGAGAGTTTTGTTCCGCCCGCATAGCGGGCGGAACAAAACTCTCGGTTTTTAGTTTACTTATGTCTAGCTACTTAAATCAGCAGGATCTTACTCGATGTCAGCGATCCTTATAAACACTATAAAATATTGCTGCAAGTAGATGTTTTATTTCCTATGGCAATCAAACGGCGGCAGTTATTGATATTAGGTGGATTAGCTCTTGGAGGCGGGATTGGTGGTGCGGCAGTTTCAGGAATTTTAAGTCGTAACAGTAAAGCGGATACCCTCACAGAACCCCAAGCAACTACAGCAAATAGTTCTAAACCAGCCAAAACTAATGTAACGCGATCACTAAATCCTGCACCTAAAGGGCTATATGCCCCTACGCGAGGTGATGTGCGGATCGTCCTGATTAGCGATCTTAATAGTGCCTATGGCTCGACAGATTATATTGCTCAGGTCAAACAGGCAATCACCTTTGTGCCAGATTGGGAACCAGACCTAGTGCTATGTGGCGGCGATATGGTGGCAGGACAAGACAATACCCTCAAACCTTCAGAAATAGAAGCTATGTGGCAAGGCTTTGATAAACATATTGCTGCACCAATCCGTAAAGCAAAACTTCCCTTTGGATTTACAATTGGTAATCATGATGCATCAGGTTCATCCTTTGGTGGAAAGTTAACCTTTGAGAAAGATCGCAATGCTGTACTGAAGTATTGGCAAGACCCTAAACATGATGCGAATTTAAACTTTGTTGATCGCTCAGGATTTCCCTTCAACTATACATTTACCCAAAATGATATTTTCTTTTTAACTTGGGATGCATCTACCTCGGAGATTCCAACAGATCAGATGAAATGGGCAGAAAAAAGTCTTGCAAGTGATGCATCTCAAAAGGCGAAGCTACGCATTGTGATGGGGCATTTGCCACTTTATGCAGTTGCAAAGGGACGCGAGACAGCTGGTAATTACCTAAATGATGCAGATCGTTTAAGAGCTTTGCTTGAGAAGTACAATGTTCACACCTACATTAGTGGTCATGATCACGCCTACTATCCTGCCCATAAAGGGAAATTGGAACTTCTGAATGCAGGTGTTTTAGGTGATGGACCGCGCCGACTTTTGAGCGGTGCAATTGCACCAAATCGGACTGTTTCCGTCATCGATATTAAGGTAGATACTGCGGAAACGATTTATACAACCTACGATATGGATAAGCTCAAGGTTGTCGATCAGAGTACTTTGCCGCGCTATATTGATGCTCCTAATGGTCGAATCACCCGTAGAGATATCAAAATCTAGCCAAATAGACCTATTGCAGAACCGTAGTTAAGACTTAAGTAGCTCAACTTAATTAAAACCCAAACGAGAGTTTTGTTCCGCCCGCGTAGCGGGCGGAACAAAACTCTCAGTTTCTAGTTTACTTATGTCTAGCTACTTAGTACTTATGCAAAAGGACTTATACAACTTAAAACCCAGCAATATTTTTGAAAGTGACGCTTCGCCGCACTTTCAAAAATATTGCTGTACTACTCAAAAGCCTCTATAGGCTGTAAAGCCCTGTAGATTTTAAATGAATCTTAAGCTCAGCTATCCATAAACCGATGGCTGAGTGGAGTCGAAATCAAGACTGCTATATTAGGAATTACGCATTGGGTAGATGTAGTGCGGGCTTCGCCCGCACTACATCTACCTCAATCCTAATAAATTCGTTCGATTTGCGTAAGTCCTATATATAAACAAAGTTGGAACAACCCACATAGGAATTCCCCTATTTCCAAATAAGCACTCTTAAAAATCAAGCCTTTGCCTCAAGCTGTAATTCCTTAAGTAAATTATTTAGCTGATCTGTCGTTGCGTGATAAACCTGACTACAGAAATGACAAGTAGCCTCAGCACCATGATCTTCTGCAATCATTAATCGCAAATCTTCCTCACCAAACATTTTCATCGCTGCCAACATCCGCTCAAGGGTGCATCGACAATGAAAACGCACTTCCTTACCCATCGGCAGGATCTCCAGATTGAGATCACCAAGGATTGTTGTCATTACTTCTTCAAGAGCCTTACCTTGTGTCAGCAGATCCTTAAATTGATTGATATCACTTTTCGCCTCTAATTGATTCAGCAAATCTGCCTGAGAAAAATTAGAAGTTTTCGCCGCCCGCAAAGCTGCCTTAGGCATGACTTGCAGCAAGATACCCGCCGCAAATTTCACAGGACTATTACCAGAACTGGGATCAGTGATCGCCTTTTCGTCGATTACTTCCGTTAGCATTAACTTAGAGTAAGTTTGCTCTGAGGAAGCCAGAAACCAAGCCACATCCTCTGCAATGTCTCCCGAAATTAATTCAACAGTACTGCTATAGGGTTCACCATAACCAACATCTCGTAACACTTTCAGTAAACCAGTCGTACCGATCGCCCCGCCCACATTTTGTTGACCATCGACAAGGGTTGGCAAATCGAAATGGGGATTAGACACAAATCCACGCACAGTACCATCAAAACCAGCATCTGCATACACTAGTCCTAACCCGCCATCTCCCGAAATCCTTACATTGACTCTAGCTTGGGGCTGTTTCATATTTGATGCAAGCAACAAACTCGCACACATCGCCCTACTTAGGGCGGCTGTTGCCACAGCAGACAAGTGGTGACGACATTGGGCTTCATTAATCGATTTGGTGACATTAACACCAACAACTCTGACTCTAGCATCAGCAGCAATAGCGCGAATTAAGCAATCACTCATGAATTTTTCCTAAACATCTACGATATTGAACAGATCAGAGGCTAAGCCTACATTGATCTCTATGTTATAGGCGAGCATCTCACTTTGACACAATGAGCGTTAGGAGTAGATAATGGCTAGCGCTTTCCGCCGTCCATGAGGATTACATAAATTGCTTTTCAAAGCCCCCTTTGGCTGGTACAGAGGTTTTAGAAGATGATCTCTCCCAACAAATGTTTCCCATTTTTGCCTGTTCTAAAGACTGAGCTACGACTTCCGCCAAATTTTGCCATTTCACATCGCGATTCAGTAATAACTTACTGACTGCGACTAAGGCATGTTCTCTCTCATGACGAATTTGATGGAACATTAAAGGATTGATCTTCTGATAGCTCAGATTCCGTACTTCTAGCATCGCCTCATGCACCATAATCGTTACTTCAGAGACAATATTCATTTTGGCATAATTACGTAAATGATTTAATCCTTTTTCCGAAGTTGAGTATAACGGTGGTAACTGATTTAAAGTCCGCGCCAGTACATCTTCTAAACGAATAAACTTTAGTTCCGTAGGTGGAAAATTTCGAGCAAGCTTTTGAGCTATTCTAATCACAAGTCTTTCTAGAGAATGCACAAGATGATTAGATTCAATCATATAGATATCATATTCACTTTGTTTTGATTCAGAAGCAACACTACATTTTTGAGCAGTATCATCAGTCATTTGAGTATTTATCTGTCTTCTTCCTAATGCCCCATACTTACTTAACTTTGGAGGCAGATTTTCAAAGTTATATTTAGCGATCGCATTTTCTAAAGCTTCTTCTATAGCTTTAGGAACATCACACCACATGAGATTTTGCCAACCCAGTAATTCTTGAACACAGAATAAAGCATAGGGAGCATTAGCTAACTCAATATCTGCTAGAGGTTGCGGTTGACGTAAGGGATCACTGCACACTGCTATCAAGGCTTGGCGAGTCATTTTTGTAATATTTTCTCGCATCAACAGACATTCCTGCCGCTTTTGCTGCAATTCGACATCTGTTGAGGCAAACATCGCAGGCAAGCGATTTAACGCATAGGCTATGACTTCATTGACACTATACTTATGTCTAATTCCACTGCCTAAGCTCTGGATTTGAGCATGAGCTTCCCTATAAACAAATTCAATGAGCACATTACGACAAGATTCCATGGAAGTGATTGCATGATTATGTACTAAGGAGCATCCAAGTTTAAATTATTCTATCGAATTTTAGGAGCGATGAATATAAAGCCATAGAAACTTGATAGACATAGAAAATGAAGTACATCATTTTCTATGTCTATTTCTATCAAACTACGAATGTAAAATTGCTGACTGTAGAATATGCTCAACTTTCAGTAGATAAGCCATACTTTCTTTACTCTCATCACGAATATAGCCCTTTTGGTAGGGTTTTAATGTTTCAGGGAGTGCGAAAGTATCATTCTCAAAATTATTGCTAGGCAGACGAACAACCCCCATAATGTCAGGAACAATTAAAGCAAGTGAAAGATCCTGTAAAGATATCAGAATCACTTCATAGAGACGGATATTGGGATCTAGGGGCTGAAAGCCTAAAAGCATAGCTAAATCAACTGCCCAGTAAACACGACGATGCCGACTTAAAATTCCTAAAATACAAGATGGTTTATTCGGCACTGGTATAACATGAGAGGCTTTAATTGTTAACACTTCCTTTGTAAATTCACTTTCTAATAAGCCAAGCGTTTGAGGATCGATCGCAAACTTCAAGTAAGTACTCAGCTTGACTTGGGTTTGAGCATCCGTCTTAATATCTTGATGCTTGACTTGCTCGAAAAATGTGTACATGGATAATATTTGAATTTTAGTAAAACTTAGTCATATATAGCAACATTGTGATGATTTGTATACGGCATGAATGCTGATATTTAGGGACTAGGGTATATTGGGGCTAGGATAGCGAGGTAGAGAGGGGAAACAAACTCCTACTTTACTAGGTCAAAAACTCCCAAAAAGTTTTGTCATAGGATCTAACTTTTGCCGTTTAAGCTTCTACCTCACATTTGACAACGATATAGAGAACTATAGAGAAAAAATATGGATCGCCGTAAGTTACTTTCTTGGTTTGGCTTAGGATGGCTGGTGAGTTTAATTCCATCGTCATTGCTAGGTTGCACTGATTCCAATCCCAACACATCAGTTCCCTCTACATCAGTTGCGTCAACTAAGTCCGCACCTGAAAGTGTCGTTGCTGCCCCTAGCAAAAATTTTAAAGTGATCGGCACTGTTGCTCAGCTTGATAAGGATGGTGTATTAATCACTTCTGATAAACAAATAGCTATCGTTCGGGATCCGAAAAACAAGGATAGTCTATTAGCAGTCAGCCGCACCTGTACTCATAACGGTTGTAAAGTGAATTGGCAAACTGACAAAAAAGTCTATGTTTGTCCTTGTCATGATGCTAAGTTTGCTCCCGATGGTACAGTTCTGGAAGAACCTGCGAAGAAGCCACTAACAACTTACACAGCTAAAATTGATCAAGGTCAGGTACTAGTTAGTTCATAGTAGCTCGGCATAATTACAGCGCTTTGCACTTACTTAAAACTCAGAAATATTTTGAATGTATTGCAAAGCAACACTTTCAAAATATTTCTGTACTACTTAAATCCTCAATAGGCTGTAAAGCCCAAAACTAGAGAGTAGATTATTTGCATAGAGAGTGAGATACTCTCTGAATCATCTAGGTCATTTCATTTTGCTTGCTTTCAAAAGAAATTTGAAAGCAATGACAAGTAACAATTTCAAATTTTTTCTAGGTTTTAAGTCTTCGCAAAGCGCCATAAGACAAAAGGAAAATAGCTAATATGATAGCAATAGTGACTAGGGACTTGGGATCGAGGGTTTTGGAATTATGAAAAAATTTATACTCGCTTGCTTGTTTGTTGCAGGTTTGTTTTGGGCATTGTCGACTTACCAAGGCTTAGCAGTCGAAGGTAAATTTGACTCTATGGTATTAAACTTTCGCGATAGCCTATCGCCTGCTCAGGTTGATCGCGAATTGAAGGCGATCGCCTCAAAATACGGTATTGATCCGAAGTTTAATAGTGCCTTTTCCAAAGGAAATAACCTTTATATTGTTAAGGGGGATACTCAAGTCCTCGAAAAGCTAAAACAATCAAAGGAACTACAGGAACTGACGGAATATGTCGAGGCAAACTATGTCTATTCCATAGACTTTTTTGGCGGCACAACTCCTAATGATCCAATGTATAAAGATCAATGGAATCTCAAGGCGATCGATGTTGAGAAGGCATGGGCAAAGACTAAAGGTAAAGGTATTACTATTGCCGTCATTGATACAGGTGTAAGCAAAGTTGACGATTTAAAGAACACTAGTTTTGTTAAGGGTTATGATTTTGTCAACGATCGCGAAGATGCTAGTGATGATAATGGGCATGGAACCCATGTAGCAGGTACGATCGCGCAATCAACGAATAATAATTTTGGTGTTGCGGGAATTGCCTATGAAGCAAATATCATGCCGCTTAAGGTGCTGTCAGCATCAGGGGGCGGCACTATTTCCGATATTGCTGAGGCGATTATTTTCGCGGCAGATAATGGCGCAAATGTAATTAATATGAGCCTCGGTGGTGGTGGCGAAAGTAAGCTCATGCAAGAGGCGATCGACTATGCCTACAAAAAAGGTGTGGTAATCGTGGCGGCGGCTGGCAACTCGAACCGCAATGCTGCCTTCTACCCTGCCCGTTATCCTAAAGTAATCGCTGTATCCGCAACTAGTTCCACTGGCGAAAAAGCTCCCTATTCTAACTATGGAGCAGGTATCGATATCTCAGCACCTGGAGGTGCGATCACAAGGGGTAAGAATAAAGAAAAAGGCGATCTATCAGGTGGCATTTTGCAAAATACGATTGACCCAAAAACTAAGGAATCCGTATTTCGCTCTTTTCAGGGAACCAGTATGGCATCTCCACACGTTGCGGGTGTCGTTGCTCTCATCGAAGCCTCGGGGGTGAAAGATCCAGAGAAAGTAATGCAAATTCTCAAACAGTCTGCAAGCAAGGTTGCTGATGATACGCTCAATTACTTTGGCGCAGGTCAGCTAAATGCGGCGGCGGCTGTAAACTTAGCTTCGCAAGGACAATTGGGAATTCCTGATTTCTTACGCTGGGCAAGAGACAATGGCTATTTAAGTCCTCGTTTTTGGATTGATGGCGGAGCGATCGCTTTGATTCCGAAGCTAATTATGGTGATTGGTTCCTATTTACTGGCATGGTTGATTAATCGGTGGCTACCATTCAGATGGAATTGGGCTTTTTCTAATGGTGTTTTCTTTGGTGGTGCAGGTTTATTTTTCTTGCGTGGCTTCTATTTATTTGACATTACGCAACTACCATTCCGCATTGCAGGAAGTTCGCTCCCTGAGTTAGGTAATGCTTTTTCTAATACCAATGCGCTCAATCCGATTACAGCTAGTGTCCTATTGCCACTGGGCTTATTAGTTATTTTATTGGGGCATCCGCAATGGAAATGGTTTGCGATGGGTTCGGCAATTGGCACTTCTGTCTGTTTAGCTACAAGCGCAGTGTTAGCGCCACAAATGATGTGGATTGGTGATGGAGTACCTGCGATCGCATTTCTTAGTGTCAATGCTATCCTCTGTTTTGGCTGTGCCTATCTATCGATTAAGTCCGAAACTGCAACCATTTAAACTTTCAGCAGCCTTGCGATACAAGACTGCTGAAAAAATTTACAACTTCTAGAAAAAATGAACATTCAAATTAAGGGAACTGTGGAATATATCGATATTGGTACAGGCGCTTGGGCGATTGTTACGGATACCGATGAGCAGTATGAGATTTGGCAACCTGCCCCTGAAGAGGTTTTACAGGAAGGTTTGAAAGTAAGTGTTACTGCCAAGATTCGTGATGATGTAATGACGATGGCAGCGATCGGCGATGTTATCGAAATCGAAGATTTCCATCTCCTTTAAGCCCTTTCAATCTTGTTAGTGCTGGCTTGCATTTGATTTGAGTGACTACGGCTAAACAAATAAATTTATGCGAGGTGTCCGATGACAAAAAATACGTTTTTTTCAAATAAAGCTAAAAAAATCACCTCTCTTGGCTATGTAGCGATCGCTTCAATGGCTTTCACAATAACTACTTGTGGTCTATTTCTCCCTTGTCAATCAATCCAAGCCTCTGAACAGATATCTCGCTTCAAGGAAAAGCAATCTCAACGGAGAGTTGTTAAAATCACAGGTAATTATCGAGTTGTTCTAGAGCCTCAAGTGATGGAAGATGCGAGGAAAGAAGGAATTGTATCAATCTCAGGGAAATGGACGATTAATCCCGATGGCTCATTCGTCGCGACCTTGGAAACTGTCAATATTAAAAGTGAGGTACAGACTATTAGAACAACGGGTAAAGTGAGAATTGTTAACGGAAAAGTGGTTTCTCAAGTAGAAACTTTGAATGGAGAAAAGCCCAATGAACCATTCCCAACTCAATCCTATACATTGTTGTCGGATGGCAAGACATTACAAGCGGATGATCAACCTGTAAAACTTATCAGACAATAGAAAAGTTTTTATCGGTTAGTGGTGGCACAAAGTACCACCACTAATCTAAGGAATGAGATCGAGAAACATCGCAGAGATCGCAGTTTCATTAGCATCGCAAATACCACGCTCAGTAATCAATCCTGTGACTAGTCGGGCAGGTGTGACATCAAATCCGTAATTTAAAGCAGTAGTTTCTAGAGGTGCAACACGTACTTTGCCTATTTCACCGTTATCCTGTAGACCTTGCAGATAGAGAACTTCATCAGCACTACGAGTTTCGATCGCGATTTCTTTCACGCCATCCAAAATCTGCATATCAAAAGTAGAACTTGGCAGAGCCACATAGAAGGGAATCTGATTATCAAAAGCGGCAAGAGCCTTGAGATATGTACCGATTTTATTAGCAACATCACCACTACGGGTGGTGCGATCTGTTCCAACGATGCAGAGATCGACCTTGCCATATTGCATTAATAGCCCCCCCGTATTATCAGCAATCAATGTATGGGGAATCTGCGATTGTCCGAGTTCCCATGCAGTCAAATTCGCGCCCTGATTGCGCGGACGGGTTTCATCGACCCATATATGAATGTTAATTCCCCTCTCATGAGCTTCATAAATCGGTGCTAAGGCACTACCACGATCAATGATCGCTAACCATCCTGCATTGCAATGGGTAAGAATATTAATGGGTTCGCCATTGGGCTTTGTTTTGGCGATCGCCTCAATTATTTCACAGCCATATTTGCCAATATTGCGCGTACCAACTACATCTTCATCGGCAATAGCGATCGCTTCTTTAAGGGCAACTTCTACTAAATCAAGTTTTTTCGTAGCGGCTTTTTCTAATACAGAGAGTAAGCGATCAACTGCCCACATCAGGTTGACAGCAGTAGGGCGGGCGCGACGAATCACAGCGGAAAGTTCTTTAATCTTGTCAAGATCCCCTTTGCTTTCTCTAGCAGCAAGGTACACACCAAAGGCAGCCACATTACCGATTACACCTGCGCCACGCACGGTCATATCTTTAATGGCAAGTGTAGCATCAGTGCTAGTTTTGAGGGTCTTAGTGACTAGGCTAAAGGGAAGTTGGGTCTGGTCAATCACAACGAGATCGCCTGCTTCTAGCCAAAATGCTTTATATGTAGAATTCATAATTTCTCCTCGGAGATCCTCGGATAATAGAGCGATTATTTCTCAATCATGCTCTAAGTGCATCCTAAGCGCAAATAAATTTGTGTTCTCTAACATCAAAAATTTTTGGGTGATTATGATGTCGAAACATATCGAAACACAAAAATTATGCGATCAGGCACTGGTCAGTTAAGACGTGAGGTAGTGAAAGCCGCACAATGAAAGCAACTCCAGCTATGGCGATCATATAACCCAATCGCCATAGCTGGAGTCTTAAGCCCCTATGAGGACGCACCCAGTTGTGAACTAATCTTTGCACAGTGACTGCGCGTTGTAATCCTTCAGGATTCGCGGCGATCTCCATTACGGGTGTAATTGCGGCTTTATCAATTTTTGGTAGTAACAATGCGGTAACTTTTTTGTTTTATGTGACTGAGGTACTTGTACCTCAGCTAAACGATACGATGGTCGTCGTGATGGACAATCTCAATCTCCACTGTAGCGATGAGGTCAGAACTGCGATTGAGCATACTGGCGCTAAACTGATTTTCTTACCCAC
>Ga0209972_10000586_pt1 | contig 36081 bp, 42 predicted proteins | sample NOAtaG_7_FD_187302 | JGI IMG/M metagenome (GOLD analysis project Ga0209972, IMG submission 187302) | Freshwater lake microbial communities from Lake Erie, under a cyanobacterial bloom - NOAA_Erie_Diel1S_2200h metaG (SPAdes) (version 2) | ecosystem: Environmental > Aquatic > Freshwater > Lake ...
TGCCGCTCAATCAGCTTTTTGAGCGACGCGACTTGGGCACGGCTCGCACGGCCAATTCGCTCGACTGCTTCTGTCTCTTGTTCGATTGCGTCATTGAGGAGTCGTGAAGCCATGAGCGAATACTCTCTTTGCAGACATTGATTCCAAAGTGAGAACAGACAACGTCCCGGACAGCCCGAACGGATGGGCGGTCATGCTCCGCCATCTTAAAATACTCCTCCCTGAATTCAGCGAGCTCTTTCCTTTGCTCGCTCGAAAGCTTGTCATCCCAACTTGAATAACGCCGGCCGCTGTCAGCCGCCGCAGCCATCAACAGGCTGAGTCCCGTTTTCTTCATTCTTAACTCCCTCGTAATCGTCGCACGTCAGGCAGCAACGTTCCGCCTGACCGTACTGGTATTTTCGCTCGCAGCAAAGAACATACAAGCGGCAACGAAAGATTTTTTCAAAATTCTGCTTGAATCCGCAGAACGTGTTGCGTACTTCACGAAAGACTTTTCCGCGGTGAATGCAAGGTATCATCGTTGGTTTGCCAGCATTGTCCATTCATCGAATTTAATCAAGTCTCTCGGTGGGCCAACCCAATTGTCTCCCATTAAATAGAGTCCGTTTGGGAAAGCCGGACCAGCCAAGTCACCGAACTCTTCACAAGCAAAGCAAAACCTAAGCCAAGGCGTCGGCTTTCCTGCACAACCAGATGTAACCCAGCTCGGGGTGTAGGCCGTCTCGAGCGATTGAAGTGTGACGCCATCGACAATAATGTCCTGAATAATCGGATACGTCGCAGGATAAATCGGCTGAGAGGCCAATCTCCATACATATTCAATTGTATGGGTCCCTGAGCCTATCTCTGTGCGAACCTGATTCGGGTGCTGTCCGAATATCCCAAAATCGAGAACGCCCTTCCACGGGCCGCATGGTCCCCAAAACGTAGAGCGAGGTGCCGTGTCTCGAATCGTCAGCTCAAAACCTTGAAAGTGCCGGCCACCAGTTGGCGGGCCACCCGGAAACAGCCACCCATCGCGATACCACTTAAAACAATCGACTGGCCGTAATAGCTGTACACTAAAAAACCAGTCAGGGCAAACCGATAAATCTAAGTCAAACGTATGCTTAAAAGAAAAATCCCACTCAGTAAAGTCGAGCGAGAAATACTGCAGCACTTGCGGATGAGGCTTGCCAATATCGAGATTCGTCACATACCTCAACGCACCGTCATTCGGAATGTACGGCGATGGGGTGTTGCGATTATACGGAATGCTCGTGTGCGTGAATCGTCGCGAATTGGCGACGTAATACTCACCGCTCCAGCCGGGAGGGAATCCGCCCGGGGGAACGATAAACCTCCACGCCGAAGCGTCGGGTGCGTCCATGTCATCGGTCTTGTCAGCAAACAGCACGGGTGCGTTTTCGTTTGCGAAGCATCCGCAAAGCGGGTCGTGCGTCGGGTCGTCATCCCCGCCGCCGCCTCCACCTCCACCTCCGTCGCAACATCCGCAACCAAGCATTCCAACCACAATTCACCATTACGTTGCGTATAAGAATCCGGACACTTGGTCAAAGTCTACAGTGAACGTTTGTCCACTAGCTACGGTCACGAGGTAGCCCCAATCCACAAAGCATATCAGCTCATCGTTGGTTGCCGAATCATTATAAACGATACCATATCTGAACGGACCTATAGACCCGCCCGATGCCGTCCAGCTTGGGTCAGGGCTAACCATGAGCGTATAAAGCCCAGAAGACTGCCCGGAACTTGATATGGTTAGCGTCTTGCTGTTCTGAGTGTATCCGTTTGCTGTAGACAACTGGCCGGTGACGCTTGAAAGCTGGGTCCAGCTAAGACTTGGAGCGTCGGTTGTCAGGATGATTTTCAACGTGTCAGAGCCGAGGTTGTGGACCTTCTCGTGCACAGCCTCCACGAAGCTGTAGAATTTCGTTACTGTAGCCATAGTGTACGCCTGTTCACTAATAAACCTTATCCAAACCCAGAGCCAGCACCAGCACCAGAATACCGAACCTCGCGGAATGCAATGGTTGTTGTAATCGGGCTAATGGTTGTTGTAATCGCATCGCCGGCAGGAGGTGTCGTTCGACCGCCGCTGACCGGAGGAAGTGTCGAGCCGCCGTCGTTGCAATCCTCTGCGACAATTAGCCAAGCCGAATTCACCCAGCCAGCAATCCCATACCTGTCGCCATTAACGCAAACAGCCGAAGAGGCCCAGTTGAATACCTTAATTGCATCCGAGCTAACAGTCAGTTGTCCGTTTGCGTTGAACGTCACGATATCACAGATAGCCCCTCCCATCAAAGAGCCGACGCGGCCGGGAATCCCGCCAGACGGGGCTTTTATCAATCGCAGACCGCCCTTGATTGGGTCGAGCCGGATAGAGGCCAGCTGCAGCGTGTCACGCTCAACCAGTCCAACGACGACAAAATTACCCGCGGAGTTCTTCTCGACAACCCAGTCGCCAGTCTTCGGCCGAACCCGGTCTCCGACGGCGAGCGTGCCCGTGTACCGGACAAGCATGTCCTCGCTGACATTGATTGCCCCCTTTTGCCCGTCGAACCGGCTTGTGGCACCGAACGTCGTTGAAGTGGATGTCGCCTTCTCCACGGTGTAAACAATCCGCCGCCCGCCGGCTTTCGTGTCTGTGCTGGCAATGGCAACGATTGAATAGGCCGGGACTGTCTCGGCACACTCAAACGGTCGAAGGTTGATTTTTCGTTCTGCCATCGGTTACAGGAACCTCACCTGCTCAGCTCGCTTTTGCCAGAGCTCTATCGCCTTTCGGCGGTCCTCTTGCCGCTTCAGAATCTCATCCTGCAGAAGCTTTGTCCTGCGGAGATATCCAAGCGTCCGGGCCCGGCTCTTGTCAGTATTTCGCATCACTACCGTTGTAGCACCGCCCTCGTTGATTGTGTAGCTCGCCTCTCGTATCGCACCGTCAAGCTTGACTGAGATAATCCCGATATATGTTGCGGTCTCTGCGTCTTTACGCTTGAAGGTCTCATCAACTTCAGCGTCGTAAGTCGCGATGATTTTTTCAACCTCATCAATGTTATTCGCCTTGTCATCAGTGGCACCATAATACGGGGCCGCTTCATCAACGCTGACAGTGACAGTGCTGGCCGGGCTTTTCTTTGCCATGCCCTTCACCTTACTGTACCGAACCGGCAATCCAGTCTTCAGGTCTTTGATATGACATCCGCACCGAAGCCAGAGCCGCGGCCGAGAAAAGGTGTAGGTGGTCTTGTTGATTTGTGCGGTGATTGGCTGGTCGAACATCACAATTCCGCGGTCGTGGTCGATATTCATAGAAGAGAACGTCACGATATATCGAACGTTGACTTTTTGGTTGACTCGAATCTGGTCGAGGTTTTTCCAAGGTATCTTGGCCGGGTCATTTGTGTTTAACGAGCCGATATCGCCATCGTCGAAGAACTTCCCGAACACGACAGGCTCTTTTGCGTACCGCCGCTTGTCGATATCGTCAAGAATTGTTTCTGCCTGAACCGGAAGTAGTGGCAGGAACTGCTCGACATACTTGGGGTCGCCGTATTCCGCGATGAACTTTTTCAGGCCAAGGTTCGGCGGGCCGGCTGGGTGATTTCCAAACCAACCGCCAACCGTCTTCCCGGAGACCTCGGGAATCTTCACCCGCCACCACTTGAATATGCACTTTTGAGCGAGTGCTGCGACCGTGTAAGCGTAATCGGTATCCTGTTCTGGGACGAGTGTATCGAAACCAGCCGCCGGGTCCCAGTCTTCCATTTCCGGCACGTAGTAACTCAAGTCCTCAATAGGCCGAATCTTGCCGTCGACATCTTCTCCGACAGGCTCGAGCTCAAAGTCTACGTTGTATTTGATTGGCTGAGTGATAAACCGAATTTCCTTAGGCCTCTCGACCGGGTCGGACTCTTGCCCAATCGATTCGATTTTGTCGTAATCGGTCAGCTCGCCACCACGGCCAACTTTGTAAACAGCGGCACCGCCTTTCCAGTTCGGGCACACTCGCAAGTCGAACTGCTCGAGTAGGCTGTGAAGAGCCTGAGCTGCAATCACGTTGTCCCACGAAACCTCAGGATAGACATTTTCCGGGACTCGCGAGACGTTCGCTTTATCAACCCCCATCGCCTCGAAGCACAACTGCACGAGCTCGCGAAGGTTTCTCTTGCTATACCCGAAAACATCGTCAGGAGTTTTCTTTTTGCTCCCGGAAAGAACGAGGTCCTTTCCTTCGATGTCCTTGAGGTTGTAAGTTCCGGTGATGGTCGAATAATGCCACGCCCAGCGATAATCTGTGGCGTAAAAGGCAATCACTTCTCCAGAGGAATTCAGCTGATAACTCGCCCGGTCGCTCAGGCAGTTTTTCATTTTCAGCTTCGTCTTGCCGTACGTGATTTTCAGTGTTCCGTACGGGGCAATCTTGTCGAGACGTTGCGGTGTAATTTGAAACGACATCACCCCGGGCACAACTCCTTGGCCCATGCTGTACGAAAACGATATGACGTCTTCGACCCCGGTGTATTCGACAACTGCTTCGAGCATTATGCCTGAGTCCAAGTCTTATTGATTGCGGCTTCCCACTCAACGTCGCTAGGCCGGCAACGGTTGAAAATGATTCCGTTCGTATAAGTCACAACCCCATGCGGGTCCTTCAGTGTCGAGCCGGCATTGACTGTGAAATTCGTCACCGTCTTCGTCCGAAGGTCTCGACTGAAGTCGACTTCCGCCCCGGAGGCAGCGACGATTGTCGTCACGGTCCCTGTTGAGTTGTGGATATACACCCCGCCGTTAGCATTCAGGGTCGTTACGGTCCCAGCCGCTTTAACGTGCTCTCCGCCGCTCAGAGTCAGGGTCGTGACATTTGACCGGGTCTCCAGCGTACCGCCAGCCTGAATCACCGTGGTAAGCGTAGCACCGAGCCCACACAAAACACTGGAGTCGCTCTCTATGTTCGTCTGGTAGCCAACCCGAAGCGTCGGGACCGTCGCAGCACTGCCGGCGTGCAGGGCAATCCCGACAGAGCCGGAAGACACGTTGACCTCATTACTTGCGTGAGTCCCAATGAACTCGAATGCCTTTTCTGAATCTGTCTCGGGCTGGCCGGTTGATAATACCGTGACCGTCGATTGCCCAGTGCCGGCGTTGAGCTTGATTCGCGGTGAACCGCCGCCCTCGCCTTGACCGACCACCACTTGCATATTCGCGGCGTCGCCAGAGTTGCCATACTTCAGAAACCGCTCGCGATATTCATAGTAGCCGTTTTCGTTGTAGACCGGCAATCCAATCGAGCCAGTGAACGAGGCGTCGAAATACAATGATGCTGGAGTAACGGCATTATTATCAAGTCCGTACAAGCAGCTCACGTCTGAGTCCGCAAAAATGACCGTGTCTCCATCGATTGGCAGTGTCGCACCAGACCAATTCCCGGCAACGTTCGCGAAGTTCGGTCCAGTGCATGCCGTTAAGTCAACTCCGACGGAACTGGTCGCACCGTCAAATCGCTGCAAGTCCGCTGCACCGCCACCGGTTTCTGTGGTTGTTAGCGTACACGTAAACGGAACACCCTCTTCGTCGGCAGTTCCAACAAGATAATCGCCAGAGCGAGACCATGTAATCTCCTCGAACTCCGGGTCGTTTGAGTTGTTCAGTCCCGTGACGACATTATCAACGATGGTCGCTGGAGTCGCACTTCCAGATACAACTGTAATAGACTTGCTGCCGATTGTCACAATGACATTGTCATTGTTTTCCCATGTCCCATTAAAAAGCCACCGAGTCACCTGAGCGACTGGTCGAACCGCACCAATCCAAACACGAGTTGCCATTATTTCACCAACGTAAACGAGTATGACCAGTTGATTCGAAACTCACGCTCGCCCTCGCGAGACGCAATCCGCGGATGTTGCCGGGTAATCTGCCGACGCTCGACGTGCTCAAATTTTGGGTAGAGCGGTGGAGGTGGGACCGGATATGTTCGATAACCCAGAGACGAGCCGGTTTGTTGTACCATAATCGGCGTTTCGCGGGCAACTTGCTGGTATATCGGCCTTCCGTATCGCGTCGTTCGGACAATGAACTGAGGCCCGCCAGAGCCTTGCCAGCTGGTTGTCTGGTCAAACTCGACAACGTTATTCTGCCCGCCAGTGGAACCGCCGCCGCCATCGATGTCGTACGATGCCTGAACCTCGATACTGTAATTCCGAAACGTCGTGTACTCAGCACCATTTTGAAATGGATAGACGATTGCAGTTGCGACAACACCCGAGACAGTATCGCTGCTTTTCAGATAGTGAGCTGTCTGGTTGTAATTGTCGTCAAGTAAGTATATGTCTTGCCCGCCCTTTGCGTAAGCTGCTTCAAGGGCTTGAATCTTCGTCGTCAAGTCGCTGACTGAATTTCCGTTGAGCTGGCCTTGAATCTGCCAAGTCTCGGTCCCGCCAACAGGGAATCCGCGTTCGTTGATTTTACGACGCTTGGAAATAACGACAGCCGCTTCGTCGACCGCGTGAGTATAGTTTCCGAATCGAAGGTACATTATCGCGAGCCTCCGCCCATTCGCTTGTTTTGAAGCTCTTCCTCTGTCATGTTGGTCGCGGTTGCTCTCGAAGCGTTTTCAATCGCCTCTTTGATTGCAACCTCGACTTGCTTGTTGCGTTCGTCAAGCAGGCTCCGAAGAGCGGGCTCGAGTGTTTTGATAAGCTCGTCGATTTCCTTGTCGGCTTTATTCTCGAGCGATACAACGATGTTCTGTGCAATCTTGACGTCGGCTTTTAATTCACGAGCCTCGGTGCCGTATAAATCAGAGCCGAACTGTGCATCAGATATGTCTTTGTTGATTCGGTCCCAAGTTTCCTTCGCACCGGGCATTCCGCTGGTACGCCGCATTGCCTCCTTTTCCTTCGCCTCTTCAATTGCCTTGCGGAGTGCTTCGTTTGTCGCGAGGCCGGATTGCTCGAGGGCCATCGCCTCTCGGTAGTTCAACTCACCGCCGCCCTCTGCTTTTTGTCTTGCTGCAAACCCGCGGCGAACCTCTCCGGGCTTCGACCCAAGAACGGCGTCGGTAACCGCCTTCTTCTCTCTCTTCGCGTCTTCGACGAGAGACTTGAAAAACTCAGACTCTTCCTGTGCCATCTGTTGACGTGTCTTCAGGATATCCAAGTCCTGCCTAGCAGCATCCATCTTAATCTGCTGCTGAAGACGCTGCATGTCGATGATACGCTGGATATTTTGAATCTCTTCTTCAGCCGCTTTCTGGCGAAGCTGTGCGGCTTGCTCTCGCCCTCCCTCCATGTGCATCATACTGTCAGCACTACTGCGAAGGTAGTGAGACGCTCGCGTGCTCGCCGCTGCTTGGCCTTCCATTGCGGCTAGCTGATTCTTTCTTGAACGCCAGCCCATGCCGGCAACCGCGTCGGCCGTTCCAGTCAGGTTGCTCGCGTCTCTCGCAAACCGCTCCCCAACTGTCGTTCTTGAGTTTATCTGCTCGTTGTAGAGTATTCGCGTGACGTCGTTCTCGAGCGGCCGGCGTCTTTCCATTTCCTCGGCCCGTCTCCGGGAAGCTTGCTCAGAGCTTCGTGCACTCCAAGCCTCGCCAACCGCACCAGTCAGCGTCTCGCCGGATGTCGCGTAATTAAACGCCTCTCCAGCAGCGAGACCACCGGCAATGCCAGTAACAAGCAAACCGCCGGTTCCTGTTGCAAATGTCCCGATGCCACGCATAGCAGAGCCGGCCCATCCAGCCGCTCTCCCTGCCATTCCTTTTGCTCGGCCCCACCATCCGCTGCCACCACCACCGCCACCACCCGGAGCTGGCGGACCACATGACTGAGCCTTGCACACCGCTGCCTCGCTTGCAGCCAGTGCCGCGTTAATGGCAATGGTCGCTCGCTTGGCTTTCTTGAGAGCCTCTAGTGCTCCTGTTATTGACTTGTAGACGCCGTGTATCCCGTGCAATGCCTGTGATACCGATTCAATTGCGGCAAACCACTGCATCCACTTCTTGACGGTTGCATCGTCAGTGTCCATCGCAGCTGCGTACGCAAGTGCGGCGGATTTCGCTAGGCTTGTCAGGCCTTGGAATCCGGTCATAAGTGAGCCGAAGAATTTCTGATACGCCTTGTTCTTAGCGGTAGTGTGCCGCTCGACTTCTCTTGCCGACTTTTCAATAGCGTTGTTGATTTTTTCGTAAGTACGAACGCCAGTCTCGGCAGTTTTCTTTAGCGAGTCATCGAGCTTGTTTGTTTCGTCATTGAAACCGGACAGCTCAGAGCGGACATCCTTTAAGCGTCCTTCTAGTTTTTCTAGCTCTGCAGTAGCCGCTGACGCCTTGCTGTGCTCGGAAGCAGCCTCTCGACCGAACTTCTCGCTAACATTACTGAATCCTCTAAAGGCTCTTTTATTTTCAGACGCTTCGGCAGCTCGCTTTTCTGCATCCGCCCTTACCTTTATTAGCCGAATCCGCTCTTGCTCAAGTGCGGCTTCTTGCCGAAGCAATTCCTTTCCGCGGGCGTTGTTCGCCTCTTGGAGCTGACCGATGTCCCTCATTTCGGTCTTTACTTTTTCAAGATTAGCATGAAGCCTGCCGAACTCTGAGCCGTTCGACGAGGCCTCCGCCAGCTTGATAATTAAATTCAGCTCTTTATCCACTGGGCACCGCCTTTACGATGTTTGCGACTTGCTGGGCGAGCTTCTCTTGCCTGTCGCGTTCGACCAAAATGTCGATAAGTGCGAGGCGATGAGAAAGCCATTCGCTCGAGCGTTGCTCTTCCGTAAGGCACGTTCCGCTGGTCGCCTTAACTTTGCAGTAGAGATTGTAAAGGTCGCGGTTCGGTTCAGAAAGCTCATAGTTGTGAGCCTCGTCAGGCGACTTTTTTGGGCAGCTCCAGCAAGGCGGCGGGCCTGTCCGCTCAATCGGCTTCCCGTGCCGCAGCTCCCGCTTTCCATGCTGGTTATAAACCCATCGTTTACAATCAGCACAGGAGCGGGTAGCGACTTCTGGGTGCCTGAAGAGCGTTGTCAGCCCGCTCGTCAGTTTTTTAGTCGAGCCTCTTCGACTGCGTCGTTCAGGTTCGTGCCATCCATCGCACTGACAACCTCAGTCCGGTCCAGCTCAAGCTTGACCTCGACCGGCTCGCCCGGGTCGCTGTCGCTTCCGCGGGTGCCGTAAATGGCAATCGCCTGAATGTCATTGAAGAGCCGGAACTTCAAGCGAAGGATATTCTTCGCCGTGATTGGGACCATTGTTCCGTCAGGCTTGGTCAGGTCCCACTTCCGCAGAATCTTCTCCAGCTCCATTGCAGTGACTCGGTCTTGCTGGGCCCGGTCCTTGCACTTTTCCATCTTGTCGAGAAACAGGGAACGCTCCTCGACAAGCAGCGGCTGGAAACTGAAGCGGACGCCACCGTGAATTCCTTCAGCTGGTGCCAAGTATCCGTCTTCAGTCCCGTCAATAAAAGCTCCACTCACACTTCACCTCAAAATTACGGAGTGCTGTCGTTAGCGAACGACACCTCCATAGTGCCGCCCTTCTTGTATGCCGTGAAGGTCAAAGGCAGCAGCATTTCATTTCCGCGACTTCCGGAAACGGGAGACGTGTTGTCCGCTTTCAAATTACCAAACGTCATAGTCAATGATACGGTGCCGTTTGTGATTGTCAAAGTCGCACCGTCGAGGCCCTCTTCGGCAACATTGCCGAACTTGGTCAGAATCGCCGCACTGTACGGGACAGCGAGACGCAACCCAACTTGGCGGTCGCCGGCTGGAAGTCGGCGTCGATAAAGCGAATTCATCTGGCGGTCTGTAATCAGGCCGTTGTCCAGAACCAGCTCGAAGTCTCGAATCTCATAACTGTCTCCGCCGTGAGCGAAAACTGCTTCGCTGAAAACGTACGGCTCTTTGTCGTCGATTGCTGTGATGGTTCCCGGGAATGAGCTGGCGGAAACAGTTTCGTTTTTGCCTTCGATGTCCAAGGAAACGCCAATCAATCCGCCTTGACTTCCGCGAATTGTCATCCGGCCAATCTTGCAGCCGGTGTACATGAATCGATTGCCGATTCGGTCGACGATGAATGCAATCGTCGGAACCTGCTCAGTGAGAGCGAACGGAGTGGTTGCGGTTCCAGTGGTAAAGTACAGAATCGAGTTGAGCTCAATCGGCGTCGGGGTCATTTCGATTGAACCTCGAACAACGTGAGCGACTTTTCGGACACGCTCGTGATTGCGAGAGCGAGTGCCGCGAATACCGCCGTTGTAAGCAAAGCCGTCGACCTTACCGAGACTCTCTGAGAGGAACTCGATTTGAAGTGCTGACGCGAAGTCAGCAACCGCAACCGAGCCGTCGTACGCGAGATTGTCCGTTACTTCGTCGACGTCCCCCGTGCCTTCGAGTTGCCAAGCGAGCTTGCTGTTCGTCGAGATTGAAACGTCACCGTAAATTTCAGCCATTACAAACCTCGCGTTTGGCGAGCCTCACAACGTATAGTCAGCGAGCATTGAAATAAGTTGTTCCAGACAGCCGACGGACTGATGACTGGGCCGGGCTCAACCTTTGTGCGGTGAGCATTCCAGTCGCCACCAGTGACGAGTTGCTGGTCCCCGCGAAACGCCTTTGCAATCAACTCCCGCCATAGCAGGAATTTATTTAAATTCGTTTCTGACAGGTCTTGATTATTCTTGGCAAGAATCGACACGAGCACTGGATACCCAATGTCATCGCGTGCGTTCGTCCCGCCGGGTAATTGTTCTGTTCCGAGTGGAGACACTATCACTGCCGGGTAAGGGTACGTCTCGGAATCGTGTCCACGTTCTGTCGGAATTTTTCTGATAAGTACGTTAGAGCCGACGTCTGCGAGGTTGACTGCGATTATGCGAGCCTGTATTGCCTGTAACAGCAGGAAGTGAATCGAATCAGAGCCGGAAGTTGTCGCGAAATACTCAACAGAGGATATCGAATCAACGCCTCCCGACGAAGAGACAACATACCCGAAAAAGTGGCCGGGGTCCAAGTTCAACGAAACATTGCCATTTCCGAGCCCTGCACCTCCAAGCGTCCAGACGCCGTCGCTCCCCAGCCCGCCGGCGAAACGCTGCGTGTAAACTGAGTGACTGTCCAGCACTCCGCCGCCGACTATCGCGACGGTCGCCCCAGTGCCGTCTTCGTTGTCTGTCCAAGTGTAGGTGGTCGGCATTATCTATTCTCGGGGAGCTTGCTCAAAATGTAGTAATACACCGTCTCCATTATCTTATCCACGGTATCCTGCCGAAGATACATGAATTCGCGAGCCGGGATTGTGCTGGTCCCAAAATTCTGTGCCGCTGCGTACTCGAGGTCGACCGTCGCAGTGATGCCACGTTCGGTCAAAAGGTAATTGCTCTGGTTGCTGACTTCTGACAACAGCTCTCCGCTGTCAATCAGCAGGTCGTGCGGGCCCATTGCGGCCACGGTGGCCGGCGAGTGCTCGGGCCAAGGGTTTCCGTCGGAGTCGACTTGGTCCGAGAAAATCTGCCAGAAATTGTCCTCGAGGTGGTACGCAACCTCTTTCCAAGCCGGCTTGAAATCGCCCTGCTTCAGAAAGCCCTCAAATGCGTTCAGGACCTCAATCCCCTTTTCAAGGTCCATTTCCATTATCGCATCCTCGAACAGTTCAGGACGTGCCGGTTTCCCATCATTGAAGTTGAGATACCATCGACAATCCACGCCTCGCCGTTGTCGCCTGCCGAAGCAGGGATGGTCAGCTTGTCGCCAATCCGCGGGGCAGTGATGGAATATCGATTGAGCTCTTTCTGCCACACCGCGAAGTTCCGCCGGTTGTTGATGGCGAACGACGCAGGCTCTTTCGTGTCGTCTCGGGTCAGTGGACGGACTTCAATCTCTCCGATGTCGACACCAGCCTCATACGAACTCGAGCCGGTCCTTCGGTAGTACCGCCCGGTGGTCTTACAGTCCTTCGGGAGCATCCCGGGAATACGTGCTAGGCTCGTGCTGTCCATTAAAACACCACGTCTGTGATTGAGGCCATGAGTGATTTAATCGTCGCATAATCGCCCGGTGACTCTTGCTTGAGCGAGTAGCTGTAGTATTCGAATGACTCACTCGAGAAGTCGAGCCCTGCATTCGCAACCGTCTTGGCAATTTGCCTTGCAAGCAGAATTGCCAGCAGCTTATGGTCTCCCGGGACTGCGTTCGTTAAGCCGTCGAACCCGGCCGTGTAAGTGACCTTGATATTTCCAATTCCCGGCAGGTGCGAGCCAACCAAGTCGGCGCCGTACTTCTTGATGTAGTTCGACCACACCATTCCGATACGGTGAACGATGCCAGTCTCTGAGAAGTTCGCCCGAGAGATGTCCAAGGCATAGTCAACGCCGCTTGTCAATAACGTCGACGCAGCGAATGCACCAGAAGCGGAACCGTAGTATCCACTGTCGTCGACGTATATTGAGGCAATGGCAGTCACCGGCCTGTACCGAAGCACAAGCGTCGTCAATCCGCTCCCGCTGTAATACTCAGTCAAGGCCTGAGACGAATACAAATAACGGCTTGCGTTTGAGATAATCGATTCGGCTTTCGAGATTGCCGATTCAATTACAGCATCATCAGCCGTTCCGCTGATTTGAAGCATTGCCTTGTATTCAGCGAGCGTGACGATAGCCATTGATTAGCGGGTGACAAAAACCCGGCCTTCTCGAGAGGTCAGAGCACTGCGAAGGGCTTGCCGGTACTTGTCCGGTACGTCCAACCCGAGCTCGTGACGTGACAGGTAAAAGGACTGATTGACCGGGTGGTCGACGCTCTTGTTTGGAGCGTAAGAGTACGGGTCGCCCTGCGATTCCATCCAGACTGGCTCGCCGGCGTCGTTGTACATCGGCTGTTCCGTTACCGGGTCCCAGCTGTGAATCCAGATTGTAATCTTGCGATTCTTCGGCTCAGCAAACACCTTGCCGCCGGACTTCAACCGCTTGGCCTCGTCACAGAAAACCTTGGCAGCGGCGAATGCCTTGGCCGCAACAGCTTCAGTCTCGTAACCAGTGTTGCTTGAGAGCATCGCCCCAAACAGCGTCAGGGCCACTGGCTCGAGTTCTGAAACGTTGAGAGTCTCTTTCGGCTGCGAGCCGTTCTTGTTGTCGTTCGACATTTTCGTCCTCGAAAGCTTTCCACAAAGCGGGCGGCAGCGTTTCGCCGCCCTTCACTTCATGGAATTTACGAAAACTAAGCTACGTCGAACAACCCCAAGTCAACCAAGGCCTGAACCACATTAGATGTTGCAGCCCAGTTTCCGTAGTTAGCCTTTGCCCGCTGCACAACCGGAGTCTTGCCGTAGAAGCCAAGCTTCTGAGACGCGGCAGTTCCGATTTGAGTACCGGTCGTGGTTCCGAGTGCGATGTTCTCGCCTTCGCTAATCGTCAGGCCGGCAGTGGTTACAGTGAAAATTGCGTTTCCTGTCGCGTTTTCGACAAAACGAAAGTTCCCGCTGCTCCAATCTGTCCGGACGTTGTAAACATATCCAGTGGACATTTTTTCCTCGCGATGATAACGAAGCAGGACGGGGCGTAAACGCCTCGCCCTGCCTCGCGTGAAGTGGTATCAGTTAACGATTAAAGGGGCGAAGACGGAATTGCCCGCGGATACGCGCCGTCCGCAAGAATCGCGAGAACGCTCACCAGTAAAGCGTTGTCCGTGTTGTCGCCTTCGACGGTCGCACTGACTGCGGTAAATCCGCCATTTGCATCAAGGTCTTCCGCCCTGACTTCAATCAGTAGATGCAAAGCATTGGTATTAACGTCTGGGACAACTCGAGTTGCACCAGACGGAACCGTCGCGCCAAACGAAACAAAGTCGTCACCGTTTCCAGAGGCGACGCTGACTTCAGTCCACGTTCCCTGAGCGGTCATGGTTCCAGTCTTGTACCAGCACCGATTCACAGGCAATGCCTTCACGCCTGTTCCAGCTGTGTCGGTTGCCTGCTTTACTTCAATACCCAAGTCATCCACGTCCTCTGTTCCGCCTTTAATGAAAAGCAAGTAGACGCGGTCATAATTTTTCAGCGAGACCCAGTCCATCGTGACGTCTGAGTTGGCGTCTGCTTGCCAAACCAGCGGGTGGATGTCCAAGCCCTTTTCAAACAAACTTCCGGGAAGCATGATTTCCTCTCTAGCAAAAATGTAACTTGAAAAGACCAGAGCCGCTATTGATTAGGCGCGGGTCTCAAGGGCGACGAAACTGGACTGAGTATTGGAACCTTTGTAAGGGGTCAGCGGAGTGTCGTCCCAAGGGCGAGCGTCAAGACGCATGGTGAACTTCAATGCTGTCTGGTCGGTAAGGAACTCGACGTGAGTCGAGGCCATCTGGCTGACACCGCCCTTGGTGATAGACAAAACTTGACTCAAGTCGGCCAGCAGGATGTCGCCAACGGTTCCGACGGTAGAGTTAAACTCAGTCTCAACGCGAGGAGCGGTCTTCAGTAATTGAGGAGCGTTGCCAGCAAGCCCGTTACTCGGACGGTACAGGGCGATACCAGCGGTGCCGATTGCTTGGCTCAACGAATCGAGTTGAGGTCCGCAGTCTTGGTTGTGGAACCAGCTGTATCCGTCAGCTGCAGCGTACCGGCGAGCCCACATCTTGTCGATGTTTGCTGCGACGATGGTACTTGCGGCCTGTCCGGATTCCTTGGTGATGTTCACCAAAGAGCCCGAATTCAAGATGCCCAGAGGCTGGCCGACTCCAGTTCCGTTGAAGATTGCATCGCCGATGAGGAAGTTGAATTCCTCGGCTGCACACTTTTCGACGTATGACTGGACAGCAGTGCCACCGTCCGAAATGAGCTCTTCTGTCAGGTAAACCAAAATGCAGAGCTTCTTCAGGCGGAGCTGAACCTGTCGCATCTTCGGTGCGGACTTGGTGCCGGTCTGGCCTTCACCCAGCCAGTATCCGCGGATACCGCCCTTGCGGCTTCCGTTTGCACGGCTGGTTTCAGCGTTCCGCATGAAAACCAAGTTGTTGCCGGCGACAGTGTAATTGTCGGTCATCGAGAAAATCTTGTTGTTGTAGACCCGCTCCAACATCCGGTCGGAGTATTCGGGCTGCACCATGTACCCGCCGTCTTCAGCTGCGCCAACCGACATGCCTTGAACTGCCTTGTAGCAGCTGGCGTGACGATTTTGCCACTCTGCAGACTTCGAGTCCCGGAGACCGGTCAACAGGAAGTCGCCGAAAGACTTGAAGCCGCCTTCCTTCGCACCCTTGTACCCGGGGAGGTACGAGTTCTTGCGGAAGTTCTTCATCGTGTTCTCGCCGCGTGACCACAGGTTGTCGATTCGAACGACGTCCTGAGGCCCACCCTCTTCGATGTAAGAGACTGCGACGCCACCGTCACCACCGACAACTCGGTAGTTGGGCTGGTCGAGACTCTTGAGGGTCTCGAGAATGGCGGCTTGAGTCTTCTCGACCGCCTGAAGCTTTTGTTCAATGTTCGACATTGTAACCTCGTAGAAAATTTAGCGTTTGAACGCCTTCAGAAAGTCGAGCGTAGCCTGAGACGATTTTGTGATAGTCTCCAGCCGTTCACTCACGACACCGTCACCCTCGGTCCTCACGTCGGAGCGAGACTGTTCAACAAAATTCTGCAGCTGTTGTGCACAGGACTTCAGAATTTCAGCCTCCCGCCCGCGGATATTTCCGGACTGGACAACTGACTTGATTCGTTCTGCAATTCCACTCGTTGCGAATCGATTGCGTGCCCCAGAGGCGAGAAACGATTTCAGCTTCTCGTGCCAGTCAAGCCGGCGTCCGTTCGATACAAGTGGAGTGTAGTTGTACTTCGGGTTCTGCACGTAAGCCTTCGCATACGTGTCTTCAACCTTACCCATCATCGTCGACAATGCTTCGAGCGTGGTCGCGATAAGAGCCTCGATTTCCGGGTTCTCGAGAGTGGTTGCACCCTCTTGGATGTTTACCCGGACTTCGTTGAGTGCGTTGTAAGCGGCTTCGACCAGCTGTGCCCCATAAGGCTTTGGCGTCTCTTCTCCGCCGTTGTTCTTCATTTCGCCTTCTGGGTCAGCGGCTGTGTCCGGGCTTTGGCCGGGAGCTGCAGCGGCAACGTCAGGGCTTTTCCCGGGAGCGGCCGGAGGAGCGGCTGCTGCAGGAGGTGCGGCACCGGGCTTGGTCCCCGGGGGGGGAGCGTCGCCGGGTCGTTTCATTTCTTCGTCTTGCTTTTTCACTTGACCTCCGAGAGCGTCGCCCTCTTCACAGTCGCACTTCATCTTGTCGTCACAGGCTTTTGCAAACCGCATTTTTGTGTCTCTCTTCGTGCTGTAACCCGGAACCTGCAGCTTGCGTTCAGGGATTACAAGCTCCAGAGACTTCGCGATACCAGCTGAGATTCTGCGGCCGGCGAGATAGCCTTTTGCAATCACGTCTTGGACCGCCTCGGGATTGCACCCAATCGGCACCCATGACCACTCAAGCAGATACCACTTGTTGAACCTTTGGACGCCATTGACCCGACTGGGCGAGCCGATAGGGTCAAACCGAATCGAAGTCGCCCGGATGGTCTTCTCGTTCACCAGCTCAAAAATCTGTTCGGCTTCCAGAAACTTATTCGTGAAGTGACAGGTCGCTTTGATGTTTTCGCTGGTGGGGTAAATCTCAAGCTTACCAGTTTCCTTGTCTTCTGAAATGCCAATCGGTTTGGTAAACCCATCGAAGGCATGATTCCAGAACACAACCGGGTTGAGCCGGTACTGGGCAAGGTCGCAACCGAGCGGGTCCATTGAGTCCCCGACACGGTCCACGGCAGGAGTCGAAATGATTGCCGAAGCGGTCATTTTGCTCGAGTCAACGTCGACAACGTAGCCTATCTGTGGCAGAGAAATAGTTCCGCCAGTCATTGATAAGTTGTTGTTTTCTTTGCTCACAGCTGGTCTCCCGCGATTAAATGTAGGCGAATCAGTCACCCACCGCGTCATTGCTTTACAATGAATGTAAAGAATTCGGGGATTACCAGCGAAAGATTCTTGTGCCTGATTATGGCGCTCACCGCGTCGAAATAGCAAAGGCGAGTCTTCGGCTGCACCCAAGCCCCGTTGTAGTAGTATTGCTTCACCGAGTCATCGCTGTTGAGCTGCATGATGACGACAGGGTGCTTTGCGGATTTGATATACGCCACCGCCTCTCGCATTTGACGAGAGCCGAGAATCTTCGTGGTCGTATGAATCTCAAGTTTGTCGGGCCAAACTATCTTCCCATCCAAGTCCATCACAGCTCACTCCGTCATGTATTTCTTGACGTACATTTCGTGGAACTTCCGCCGACAAGCGGTTGCACTCGCTCTCATCTTTTTCTGCATCAGGTCGGACTTGAAGAGCGAAGACGCTTTCACTGAGAGTACGTCGAACAGTTTTGCCAGAAGCTTGTATCGGTCGGAGCTCATATTCCGAATCGTGACGTATCCGGACGTGCAGAAAAAGTTAGCGTCCAGCATTATCCGGGCCAGCTCCCCGGTCTCCTCCGGACTCATTTCTAGCGAGTTGGGCTCGGTGTCGATAATTTCCATTGCCCGGAGCACGGCCCACTGCATCCCGGGAGAACACTTGATTTTTATCATCGATTTCTCCCCACAAGCGTTCGAAGTGGTCGTGGGCTCTCAGCACTGATTCTACTTGGTAATTCATTTCGTCCCTCTTGGTATCTTTTGTGAGCTTCCGCATTCTTTGCAGTAGTAGTACACAACCGCCGGCCTGCTGCTGCCGGCTTTACACTCCCCGCCGCATTCAGTGCATTTGACTGTCTTGGTATTCCAGCGTGGCTTGTACTTGCGTTTCTTTGGTTTCACTCAATCACCGTATGCTCTAAGTGACATCGACACCGCGGGTGGGCTGGAGGGCCGTTGTTAATAATGTCATCAATCAATGAGCCACTGAGAGCCGCACAGAGCTCGCACGGCCCGGCCTCCGTTGTCCACACGCTCACGATTTTACGCCGCTTTGAAGCTTCCGCGTATAGGTAAAGCAGGCCCATTGGCAGTGACTTGTACTGAGTGACCCGAGTTTTGGCGTGCCGGACAGCCAGCCCCTCGCCGATAGTCCAGAGCCGGGTCACAATCGTAACCGCGGCCGTGTTCGCCCAAGCCTCGTCCAGTTTATTTTCGGTCGACAGCTCAATCATTCTTAAAGCAATCTGCCGCAGAAAGTCGTCAACCTCAGAAATAGGCATTCGCGGGATAGTGCGAATATCCAACTGAACCAGCAATGCCTCGTAGGCGGCTTCGGCAATCTCGAGCATTAAGTCCTCGAGGTCCATCAGCTCGAAACAGTCAATCTTCTGCTCATCTCTTTCTGCACAACAGCAACGCTCGGCAATCGAGCTTACTTTTGCGAGCATCTGCTTTTCGTATTCCGGCCGATTTTGTGGATTCACTTTTCACTCGCCGGACGTCGCTGGATATTTAGTGACTTGACCGACCGTGGATTCGGAGCCTCCTCCCAGTATCCGCGGGCAAGAACAGAGTCTACGTTTACATTATTTACGACAACGCCGTCTTCGAGCTCAATCCGCCCAACTCGCTTCCCCTCGCTCTCGTGCTCAAGAAACAGTTTGTCATTCCCTCGAGTAGCAATCAGCATACAATTTACCCTCTATTTTTACTTGACAACTTGATTACCTCTTCAATCGCCCGCCTTGTGCCTTCCGGCTCAGAAGACGAAGCGATGTAAATATCCTTCACTGAATTCAAATACTCAGCGACGCTTGTTTTCTTTATCCGCCCTGATTTATTGACGGCAACCTTCACATCGATTGAGTAGAACGATGCGTTTTCAATGAGCTCGGCAAACGAATCAAACCGGTCTTTTCTTGCATCCACCAACACTTGCTCGCTGACGATTATATCCTCAACGTCGTTCATGCTGACTCCGCCGTGAATTTGAGCTTCAGTGTACAAGCTTGTTTTCAGCGTCACCTCGCCGAACTCAGCAGGGGCAACAGAGTATTGCTTCGGGTCCCTGTACATACTCGCCGGAAGTCGATGGTCGAGCGAGTCTCCAAATGTAACGGTAGTTCGGTCTTTCAATCCTTCCTTCAGAATGAAAGCAACGTGCCCGTAGTGTCTTAGCGAGCTGTTATCGTGCAATCCATGCTCGTCGCTAACGTATCCGTAAATTGGCCTTTTGCTGTCCTCTATTTTCCAAGGAACACCCATCGACCCCTTCTCAAAATCTCTCCGCATTTTGTCATTTAGAGCACCCTGCGAAGAACCAGTTTCAAACTGGCTCTTCATTCTTTGGTCGTCAAACACTTTGTTCACGACGGAAACAGGAACTCGAATAGCAAGTTTTGATTTTTTAAGCAAGTCAACTCGCTGCTCCCACCCTTCTTCAATGAGCTGCTCTTTCGTTTTTCCAGAGACTATTCCGTACTTCAGCTTTCTCGCGTACTCTTCGGCTGCGTCTTTGTCTGTCACTTTTTCGAGGTGAGATTCAAGAGCACTTTTCACTGCCGAGATATCTTCCGGGCTTTGCTTCTGCAGAATTCTATCCTGAATCTCACCTGCAGTTGCAAGCGGCATTTTAACCCGCTCATCCGCAATCATTTGATTCAAGATTCCGTCAAGAGTCATGGCGTCCCTGACGTAAGCCATCGTCAATTCACCGGCACGGCCGCTACTAAAGTAGCTTATGGCACTGTCGTGATATCTCTTTTGCTCCTGCTCGTTTTTTTGAATGTAGTCGTCGGAAGCTTTGATTTCGTATCCGATTTCACCTTCGCGAGTCATCACTGTTATCTCTTTTGGGGAGATATCGCGGAGAATCTGCATAATCCCGTGACGCTGCGAGACGAGGGCATCGTACCCTCGAATCCTCGCTTGCTCGCGTGCGATAGCCAGCTTCGGCCGTCCGGTCGCGTAAGCCTCTTTCTGTGCCTCGTCGAGAATGCCTTGGTAGATATCGCTGCCGACATCCAGCACCGACATCGTCGCTTCAATTTTGTGCATCACCTTGCCCGGGACAACCTTCTCTCTCTTCGCCCCGTACAGGTAAGCGTGAATCACCGCACTCTCTGTTTTCAGCCGGCCGTTCTCGTACTCCATAGAGGCCCGCTCTTCGCCTGCAGCGGCCGTTCCGGCAAAACCCCGCTTCAATCCCGTCTGGGACCTGTCCTCTCGGCTGAAATGAAATACAGTGACCCTTCTAGTTCCAGATACATCATCCCACTCTTCATCCTCCCCGAGCTTTTTCAAGTCCCGCGAGCTCTCGGCAAACTCCGGGACCTCCATTGGCTCTGTCTGCCCGCTCAGGCCGCACTCGCCCGCTGGGCGACTTCCGCCGGGGTTGTCTTTCCCTCCAGTACCGCCACAGTGGCCGTAATTTCCCGAGCCGGGCCCGCCTTTCGTAAGCCCCATCCATCTAGAAAAGGCCTTGTAACGTCGCTTCGCGTTTCGCTCCCCGATATCCGGGACTCGAATAAAAACCGTGTTACCAACAGAGATTGCATCCTCTCCGCCGGTTATCTCGTCGCCAGTTCGCTTGTCGTAAAAGTAAGCCGCGGTCTTCGGGTTGTAGCCAACCGGGGTCCAGTCCTCGAAGTCTTCAGGCAACTCACGAGAGGTCTCGAACTTCCCTTTCACCGTGGCAAGCGGATACTTATTGCTCTCTCCTGTCAGGATTGTCTCCGCACCTTTTTCGTTGGAGGCAAACACAACCTCTCCGGACAATCTCACAATCGAGTCATATCCAATTGGAGTGCCGACACTTTTCCCTCCGGTGTACTTGTGCACCGTCACGACGTACTTCCCAGTGCTGTTGTATGCGGGAATATCAATCCGCAGTGCAACCGGCGTTCCGGGCTCGAGGCTTCGATGGGAACCGAACTTGTCTTGCTTGTTCTTGCTCAGTGCTTCCTTGTACTCTTCGTCCGGGCCGAGTTTTGCGTACTCGTGATTACTTGTTCCTCCAACCGCCTCGAACTTCTCGCCACCTCTTTCTTCAGCACTCTGCTCGCCACCGCACTCGCTAGCCGGCTTGCTCCCGCCCGGATTATTATCTCCGCCTTCTCCACCGCAATGTCCATGATTGCCCGAGCCGGGACCGCCTTTGACAATCCCCATCCAAGCAGCGAACCCTTTGGCGTGCGACTTCTTTTTTCGCTTACGCTCCTGCTCGAATGATTCTGTCGGAAATGCCCAAGCTTTCTTTGCCACTTCTACTTCCCGCCTTTTCTGGTGCTTACTGCCCACTTGTCGACTTCAGCTCGCTTTTTCCTGTCTTGCGTTGCGTTCCACTTAATAAACTTCTCTGCATCTTGCTCGCTAAGACGGTCGCCATTTCCAAGACCAATCAAGTACACTTTAGCATTCTTGTCCCAGTCTCCGCCCATAATTACATACTCCTCCTCTCCCGCGTCGTTTGCACCGTATGACGGAACCGAAAAAATTCTTGATTTCGGGATGTCAGCACCGATAACCATCGTCGGCTCAGTGAAGTCCATTTTTTTGCCGTAATCGTCTCGGCTGTCAATTAAACTTCGAATCTCTTCCGATAAAGGATGGTCGCGGTCAATTTTCCCAAACTGAGAAGCAGCACTGAATTTCGTTGAAGAGCTTTGAAGTGCAGACGATTCGATAGTAATGTCTGTCTTGAACATTAGATTCTCATCCTCTTTCACTGTGAAGTCGACTTCACTGTCCTCTCTCGGCTTGATACCTCGAAACAGTACCATGCTTTCTGGCTCATCTCGAAGTGCTAATTGAGCTACCTCCCAAGTTGCCTTAACCATCGCTGCGTCTGTTTTGTAGTTGGTGTCTGCAATATCGTCGATGCGTACGCCGCCTTGATTTCTGTTTAGAAAATCCTTGACTCCAGAATAATTTCCATCGATTGATACGTCGTACTCACGTCCACGCATTATCGATGGTGCACCAAGCTCTTTCGAGGCGACGTGTGCCATCCAGTGACCAAGTGGACTTTGAGAGTCATTAAGCCAGCTCCTCCAATAAGCTCGAAAGTTTTCCTTTGCGTCATCGAAGTTAGCTTCCGTGCCCATTAAATGACGAGCCCGAGCTTCCATCAATGATTCCATTACAGGCTGCAAGCCTTGAATATCCTTAGAAGCAGCAGCCCTTCCGCCGTGACGAATATCATTCAAGTCAATCTTGCCTTGGCTTTTAGCCCAAAAGTCGCGGGCCTCAAGTTCTCTAAAATCGATTGACTGAGCTGCTCGTTCCGAAAGAGCCAAAATTAGATTGATTTCGTTCTCTTTTGAGATTCCAAAGCGAGCCCAGTGCCCGTCGGCTATGCTGCGCTCTACCGTGTCGAGAAAAACATCGCCCAAGCTTTTGTCTTTATAGTCCTCAGCAATTCCGCTGCTCACCAGCTCGAAAGCGTTCTGGTAGTAGCTCTCGAGGCCGTTGCTGATTCCTTGCTTGTGCCTACCCCAGAACGACAATCCTAAATCAAACTCTCGAGTAAGCTTGTCTGTTGCCGCTGTCGACATCCTCGAAACGTTACTCGCAATAGCATTCGTGCCAATGGCACGCAATTCGTATTCCTTGTCGCCGCGGTGCCTCCACCACTGACTCAAGTCAACTTCCGAGCGGCCTGCCAAGTAGTCCTCGAGCCAATCAAAGAACTCGTCGCTAAGAGCGGTTGCGTTATCTGGCTTTGCGGTTGACGTGCCGCACTCGCCCGCCGACGACGAGCCGCCGGGATTGCCGGGTCCTCCTTGACCGCCGCAATGCCCGTGGTTGCCGGAACCCGGCCCACCCTTGATTAAGCCCAGCCAATGACTAGAAGATTTTAAGGTCGTCACTCTTCTCGCCCTTGTCTTTCTTCGCTGAGCCGTCGTCGTTCAAAGGAAAAATCTCTTCGTCGCAGTCAACGAAAAATCCGCTTTCTCGTGCGAGCTTGTCCAGTCCGTCTTGGTACTTTTGCTCCTCAGCTCGAAACGCCTCATAAGCCTCATCGACAAGCGGGTCTTTTTCTTTCGCCATTACTTGTTACCTCCCCAAATTCGTGTTCCAACCAACGCCCCACGCTTTACCCGTGGTGCAACGCTTTGCCTGTTCGCAACAGTTGCAGCGGCAAAATCTCGCAACTGCTTTCGGTCCACTTGAATCGCCTCTTTCGGAAACTCACTAACAAGCTTCGGCTTGCCTTTCGTCGAATCAATAAACACGAACTTTGCTGCAGGGTTATTCTTGTTTTGGTTGTAAAAATTGTAATGATTCTTTCCGCCAATTCCATAAGAATCAGCAAAAACAGAAGCGTCGACCATCCGGCCGTCCGAAGGGTCGTTTGCACGCTTCACCACCCCGCGTTCCGGGTCGGCCCAAGAAACGTACGGGTCGGCGTGAACGAAAACGTACGTGACCTTGTGCCCGTGCTTTTCAGCAAGGCTTTGAATCCACGGGTTCTCAGTTGCGTTCTGGTCTCCAGCTGAATCCCAGACAGCTCCAGCTGCCCCGGCGAGCGGTGCAACTTCGGGGACGTTTTTCTGAGCGTAGCCTTTGCCGGCCCCGCAACCGCCAACAGTAACGAGAATGTCGCTTCCGGCAGGCAATGACGCGACGTGCTTCTCAAACGCCCGCTTCGCAATCGCGTTGGCTGTTTGGTGAAGCGACAGATTATAGCGGGCTCGCTTCTCTGCACGCTTGTCGAGGTCCGAATCGTTCCAAGCTGAGCTGAGTTTTTTCGCTGCGTCAGTCTCGAACGTGTTTGGCTTATCCGAGTTCTTGACCATTTCCGCGTAAGCGTTCGCCATTTCATCAGGAAAGCTTTCGAAGGTCCGGGCGAACCGCTCTTCAACGTGCCGCTCCTCTTGGTTGAGGTTCGGGAGCCGCGGAACTTCCGGAGGAGGAGGAACAGCCATCGCCGGCACGCCAACACGAGCCGCGTCTGTAACGCCGTTTCCGTCTCCGTCTTGCTCTACGAACGGATTGTACTCTCCAGCTCCGGTTGGCGAAGGTACAGCTTTCTCCTGACGGATGCCGTTTGTTGCCATTTCCACCTGACGCTTCATCCAAGCATCACGCTCTTCAGCGGTCTGGATTTCAAAGACTTCGCCAGTCTTGATGTCGTATCCCGCGAGCTGGCCCTTTTCTTTTCCAGCTGCGATTGCCTCCGCTTTAGAGTCGAATACTTTTGTTGCATCTAGATAGACCTTGCCGTCGCCTTGGGCGTTATGCCATCCGCCAACGTACACGCTGTCATCATTCGCCCAAGCATCTTTGGTTGAGTCGCGATACTTCTCAACCGTCTCCATGCTAACCTTATCCATGTCAACCACCCGCTCTTGCTCGGGAAAGATTGACACGGCAAAGCCTTCGGTCGGGGTCTTGCCGGTCTTCGGGTGATACGTGAAGCCGCCGGTATTTCGCAGCGTCTCAATCGGGTTCGTCTCGGTGTGCCAAGCGTTCTTGCCGTCAGGCTTATCGCCCTGAGCCGCGGAAGAGCCGCCGGCAGTCGCCGCAACAGCTTCCCCGGTCGCACAGGTATTGCCGGGCTGGAAACCGCCGCCACCTTGAGCGTTGGCCCCGCAGTCGGATTTCGGCTCGTCAGGAGTGGCCTTTACAAACCTACCGCTGGGGCGAAACGCCCGGGGGGGAACGCTTTTTAGCTTTGGTTCGGTCTTGGAGTCAGACTTGTACATCTGCACAAGCTTATCCAGCAACCCGTCAAATTGGCTGTCGCTCATCGTCCAGAGAGCCACTTCAATGCTGGGTGATTCGTTTCGTTCTTCGCTCATATTTTAGCTCCTCATCCTGCAACTGTACGCCGCAAACAGGTTAAGTCTACAGGCTATTCGTCGCCGGTTCCCTCTTCTTCGAGTTCTTTTTTGGTTTTTACCCGGATTCCGTTTAATCGCAGTTTTTCAAGTGCCATCGCATAGCTATTCTCGCCGCCTCGCTTATTGCCGACTCCTGCGTCGTACCAAGCCTTTTTCTCGACCATCCAAGCCGACGCCTGAACCTCCCTCACCGTTTTCGTGTTCCCGCGGGTGGCTAGAATTTCCACGGCCGTCTCGGCTGCGAGCTGGTTTGCGAATCTTTCGAGTGCACCGCCCGGGCTGTCGACTACGGTCGTAATTTTCTTCATCGCGGTGTTGAGCTTTGTGGTGAAGTCGTTTCTTTTGATGATTGGGTTTTTCGATTCCTTACCAGACGAAACGTGAGCTTGGGCAAGCTTATTCAGCCCTACGTACTCACTGTCAGTTAAGTCATCCCCGGCAGCAACTCGCTTGGCTGCGGAAATCATATCACGGGCACTCATGCCGGAAATTTTAACGTGCTCAGCAGTTGGCTTGTCCTTTGCTTCTGTCACAGCAACCCAAGTATTTGTGATTTGCTCTTCAGTAAATCCAATCTGCCCGGTAAGCCGGCCCCACGTTCTAACGTTCCATCGGTCTTGAGTAAGAACTCCCGGCAACTCTCCGAGATTTCCGTGGAACGCACCAATCTTTGGACCGAAGATAAACGAAATCGGCACGTATTGGTCAGCGAACGCACCGGGGTTGAATTTGTCTTTTGCGTCTGCTTTTACGATTCCCATCTCGGCCATTATGCCATGCAAGTCCCTAGCGAGAACTTGCTTATTCAGGAAGTCGTATGTCTTGGCAAAATCACCATCGAAGTGTGCGGCGACTTTTTTGTACTTCTCTATGTTTTTTGCAATTGCAATTCCAGCCTTACCTGCAATCAATTGACGACACGTTCTCCCCTCGGGAAGTTCTCCGTGCTCGGTGTAGTGGTCGTAAATCTTTTGCGTTGATACAAGGTTGTCCTCTGGTGCACCCTCCTGAGACGTCATCGCTAGAATGCCGACAAAGAGCTTTGCCCCTCCGTCGGTCTTTAGCAGTTCTCTGGACGCCGGGGAGAAATTAAATTTGCCTTTCTCCTCAGACAATTCGTCGCGGATGCCCTTAATCTCCGAGTACCATAATGCCCACTCTGGATTGTGCTTGTCGGCTTTCTCAACCATGTCGGCTAAAGCAACCGCAGCACGCTCTACGTTTTCCTTGCTTATTACAGTAGACATCCGGTCTGGGTTGTCTTTTGATGGATTCGGCACTTCCACAAGGAAAGGACGTGCCGGCCCGCCGTAGGCCTCATCTAGCTTTTTAGCATAATCAACCAAGTCGATGTCTTTACCGACACCCTTTCGGGTAAAACCGTTTTCCTTATTCCACTTGTTGATGTCTGCCGTAGGAGCGTGATTCCACTCTTTGCCGTCGCTCTTGCTGGCGTCGATTTTTATTCCGCTCGTTCCAGCGTACTCTTTTGAGTCCGGGTGAACCTCGAGTGTTCCGGGGTTTTCTAAGTCGACAAGCTTCCCGCCTTTTTTAGGTGCCGTCTCTTTCTTTGCCGACGGCTTTTTGGTTGCTGGTTTCTTTTTCCCCGTCCCGCACTCGTCTGCAGGCTTCGAGCCACCCGGATTTCCTTCGCCTCCGTCTCCACCGCAGTGCCCGAAGTTTCCAGAGCCAGCTCCGCCCTTGGCGTAGTCGTACCACCGGGCCCACTTCTTGCCGTGCGACTTCACGAAGCCGTTGAAGTATTGCTTGACGAGCCAGCTTGCACCGGACCCGCCAGACTCGTCGTAGTTGTCGATGTACTCTCGAAGCTTTTCCGCGTGCTCACGCTTAGCAACGATATAGTTTGCGGAGCGGTTGCTGCCTCCGCCAGTAACGACTGCTACATACTTTCCGTCGACCTGAGCGAGCGTTTGCGTCAGCTTGTCGTAAAGCTCTTGCCTGTTCGGCTCGATTGCAGTGTATGCTATGGCATCGATGTCTTCGTTTTGCATTCTCGCAAGCAATGCAGAAGACACTCCGCGAAACACCTCGAACTGCTCCCCTCGGCCTTGGCCGGTGATTTCAATGCTTCCCTTCTTGTCGGTGAACATCATATTCTCGACCTTGCCGCTAATCCCGTGGTCAGCGTACAGCTCGTCATTTACTTCTAAGTGGAATTCATTTCCACTGCGAGTGACAAGCTTGAGCTTCGAGCCATCGTCAGATGAATGCCAAGTGTTCGGCTCCATTGAGCCCCAGCCTACACTTTCGCCCTTTGCTTCTGCGACTCGCTCGTCGAGGTAGTCGTTGATGTAATTCGACACCCACTCTGAACGAACAGAGTCCATTGCACTTTCGTATTTTTCCGCAGCGTTGCGAGCCTCGAGCTTTAAGTCGTCGAAAACTTCTTCAGCTCGAGCCGTCAACTCGGAAAGCTTTTCCTCGTCATCGCCAGCCTCGGCTTTAATCGCGTCTTCGAAGTCGCTTTCATTGTTTTCCCAAAATCGTTCAACAGACCTTTCTGCTGAGATTGACTCGGTGAACTCGTCCCCGAACGTCTCAAGGAAGCTGTCTATTTCGGTGCGGATATCGCGAGGCAAGTCGCTGTAGCTATTGAGGCTCTCCCTCATGTTTTCGGTAACGCTTGAAGCGATTTCCGGTGCGTGCTCGTAATCCGGAAACTCACCTTCCGCTTCGAGCTCGAGGTCTTCTCGGATTTTATCTTCGTCTACTGGCACACCGCCGTCTGCAAACGAAACTTTCGCCGCTCGTTCTTTGATGTCCTTGGTGAGCTTGTTTTCTTTGTACTGCGTGCCGTCGACCGGCTCTGGTGCAACTCGGCTCGTTTTTTCTTTCGGTGCTGCGGCCGGGCTCTCAGTGCTCTGTGCCGGCGGAGTTGGTGACGGAGGCGAGGCTGTTGGGTCTGCCAGTGCGTTCACTGCAATTCGTGCCGCGTCTCCGGGCTCAAACCGAGCCCAGTTTCCACCCTGCGAAGCTCGCATCAGGTTGATTGATTGGACAATCTGAGTCTCATTCAGGCCTTGAGCTGCGAGCGTGCTGGCGAGCCACTTTGCCCCGTCCTCGTTTTCTGCAGAGTAGTTTCCAACTGCCTGCGTGATAAGTGTCCGTGTTCGGTAGCTTGCCTCTCCACCTGAACCAAGCGTGTCCAAGTGTGCCTGAGCTTCCTCGGCAGAGATTCCGTAAAAGTTATCGGTGGCAAGTGCACGAGCTCGGGCCGCGTCTCCCCGTCCGGAGTATGCGGCAATTGCGGCGTTTCGTTCTTCCGCGAAAAAATCTTGGTAGCGAGCCTGCAACGAACTGCCCGTCGGAACCCAGCCGCGGTCCTCGAGAAACTTCCGCTCCCGGTCGTTTGCCGTCGGCCCGTTCCCGAGCTCGCTTTCTCGGTCAGTCCCGATACGCTCTGAGACGTACTGGAATGCCTCTTCCGATAGGATTCTCCGCTGGCGTGGGTCAATTCCGTAAGCGTGCGGATTTGCCGCCGAGAACCGCCCGGGCTTTTGCTGTGCCTGAACGGCCTCTGCCGGCTGGGCCTGTGGGGCTGCTGGAGGGGCCTGTTGGGCCGCTGGAGGCGTTTGCGTCGCTGGGGCGGCTTGTGGCTGGGCTGGCGTGTTGCCGCATTCCTCGGCTGGCCTAGAGCCTCCCGGCTCGCCGTCGTCCGGAGTCCCGCCACAGTGGCCGTGATTTCCTGAGCCGGGCCCGCCCTTCACGATTCCGTACTTCTCGAGCTCTTTGGCGAATGCCTTTGCAATCTGGGAAGCGAGCCGCGGCTTTCCGCCCTGCATTGCCCGCCCAAACGGCTGCTTGGTCGGCTTGGTCATCATCGCTGCAGCGTCTTCAGGGTTTGTCCCCTGAGGCATCGGCATTCCATCCGGGCCGACAGGCTGTCCGTCTGGCCCAACCATCCCGGGCATTGCCGCGGGAGCCGCAGCAGCACCGCAAATTTCCTCGTCACGCTCGTCTCCAAACGGCTCGCGACCGCGAAGCTTTCGAAGCTCGCCCTTCGTCAGCACGCCAGCCGTGATGTCGGTCTGGATTTGCTTTTCGATGAGGTCTTCGTCGTTGAACTTTTTCGCCGTGTAGCAGATTTCGACTTCCCGTCCCTCGTCCTCTGAGTAGAGGGCAGAGTCCTCGTCTCCGAGCACTTTCAGAATCGGCTGTACCGAGAGCTCGATGAACTGCAGGAGCGGAGCATAGAGCCCCTCGCGTCCTGTCGGGCTAGTCAAGCCAACCGCCGCCAAAGGGACACCGTGAATCGCGAGTTGTGCGTCCCGGAGTTGCGTAAAGCCATCCCCGTAAGCCATATCCTTTGGAGCTGTGGTCAGCGGGGTAATCGTCTTGGCAGGGGTGACGAACATCGCTTTCCCGTGCTTGTCCACCCCGGCGTATCGCTCGTTGAAGATTGCTTCACCGCGGCGAATGCTGGTCTCGTCAACCTCTCCATCCAGACCGATAACCACCGACGGGTCCGGACCGTTTTTCAGGTGGTTGTGCCGGCTCTTGTCGACCATTTCGCTTGTGTCAGTCCAGAGAGCCGACGCGGAGATTGGCGACTGACCGTCGTCTTTGTATTTCGGGTGCGGAAACTTGATAACCTGCACGTCTTCAGCTGGGATGGTCTTTCCGAATGCAGCCTCAAGCGAGCCTGTCATGTAGAAGCCAGCTTCGTTGGCGTACCGGGCCCCTTCCGGCAGAACATACCATCCGCCCCGCGGAAGCTCGCGAGAAGGTGGGCGTGGTTGTGCAAGGCAAGTCGGGATGACATATCGCTCGATAATCTTCCCAGTGAGCTTGCTGCGAACGTTCCAAGTGATTGCCCGGCCTGTGAGGCAAAGCTGAATTGCACGCTCGCCGTTGAACGCCGAAAGAGTTTGAGCCGGGTTCGGACGCTTCAGCCGCTTCATCACTGGGTCGAAGTGAGGCATGACAACCATGCTCTCTTGCTGCTCGTTTACGCCCTTCGTGAAGCCTCCGGGCATTTGCGGAACAGGCTGCTGGCCGTCCATAACTGGAGCTGGCGGTGCTGCTTGCGGTTTCTGTAGACTCGGAACAACCAACCGACGCTCGTACACTTCAACGCCGGCCTGAATGACCTGCTTGTACACTGCGTTGATTGCGATGTAATGCCAGCCGGCGTACTTCTCGGTTTCCGCTGCGTGGTCGCTTGACCATCCGCCCGGGAGCACGCCCGCCATTGCGGAACGGAGGCCAGTAAGGTTCATCGCTGGCATCGACTTGACGTTATCTGCAGTCTGAGGCGAGCTGGACTTATTGCGGCTGTCCATTTCAGCCATCACGGCGGCGATTTGACTTGCACTTGGCATGTTCGTCCTAAGCTACATAGACAGTTTTTTCTTGGGTCAGTGCCTTATACGCACCTGACAGGGCATCGACTTGGTCGTCGTGCTGTGCATTAGGAAACATAATCAATTCGTCGATAAATTCGCGAGTCCAATGCCCTTTCCTGAGGCGAAGTCGCCCAACCCCTGCCACACTGGCGATACCGTCAATGGAATTCACGCGGGCCATTTTGCTGTCTTTCGAGCGTATCCCGCGGAAGTTGTGGCCGGTCAGCATCCTGCCCATCGAATCAATCAGCGACTCACCGCTGGCCCCGGGCTCTTTTTCCATGCGGATTTTGACGTTGTATCCGTCAAGCTGGGCGACCTGTTTAATGATGCGGTCGCGTTCGTAAGGGGCCCATCGACCGCGAACAATATCCATGACGTAGAAATTCCCGTCGTCACAGAGCGAAAGCATCAGCCCGACAGTGAAGTCAGAGTCCGAATTTTTTGTTGCGGCCAAGTCCCAGAACCTGCAGGACTTCACCACCTGAGGGAAGACGTCGTAAAACTGGTTGAAGAATTCGAGCTTAAAGAGCCCGCCTTCCGCCGGCGTCGGCCTTTGCTGATAAAGAGCGGACCACCAGAACGGCCCGACAGTCCCGCGGATGTTTTCGAGTTGCGGGAGTGCAATGCGGTCAGGCCAAAGCGGCTCGCCCGGGGCCCGGCCCAAAACGTCATGCTCTTCCGCGATTGCCGGGAAGCTTACCACCTCCCACGGTTCGACGTTCGCTAGCTCTCGGATAATCCGGCCGGCGAGGTCATCCATGTGCCATCTGGTCTGTACGACAACCATCACCCCTCCGGGCTCAAGTCGGCTGTACGCCGTGGACCGAAACCAGTCCCAGTTTTTGTTTCGAAGCGTTTCGCTTTGTGCTTCCTCGGAGTTTTTGATTGGGTCATCGATGATGAACAAGTGAGCACCGCGACCGGTAATTGGACCGCGAGCACCTGCCGTCTTCACCCCGCCTCTATGCCCGTCGATTTTCCAGAACGAGCTCGACTTCTTCGTGGGGTCGACTCGCACTCCGAGATAGTTTTCGTCGTTGGCGATTAGGTCTCGAGCCTTTCCGCCGAACTCCGCAGCAAACTCTGCTTCGTAGCTTGTGAGGATGACTTGATTGTCCGGGAACATTCCGACGTACCACGCTGGCAAGTGCTCTGAAATATAAAAGCTCTTGCCGTGCCGCGGTGGCATTGAAACAACGATACGCTTCGAGCCCATCCCGTTCAACGCTCGGACGATAAGGTCATCCAAGTATGCGATGTGCCGCGGTATCTTAAATTTGCCTTCGGTTCGTTTTCGTGCCCACAGCGCAGGGCTTGCGATGTCAGCTCCTAGCATTTCATTTCCGCGTAGTTGTAGAATTTGTTGACTAAGACTTTCAAGTCGGCCTCGCTCTCTCCGACGAGCTTCCAGTATCCATCGGGGAGAATCTTTTGAATTGCCCTGACCTCTCTGCCTGTGGAGTTACTGTAACCAGTAATCACGATTACAAAAAAGTCATCCACTTGAGCGAGCTTGGAGAGAAGAATCTGCTGACCCTTCGACATCGACTCTCCGCCGTGCTTCCATTCCATCCACAGAAAGCACCCGTTGCGTTCGATGACGCCATCGATATTCGACGGCATTGCCTTTGGGTTCTCCTCAATCCAGCCGGCCATAAATCCATAATCTACGTGCTCAGCTTTTCGGTTTCTCATCGCGTGCATTTTGTGTTCCTATAAAAAAACCCGGCTGTTACACCGGGTACGGAATGCCGCCTGCTCCGTCGCAGTGGGTTCAGACTGTTTGACCGGGACTACTAGGTCTCACAGTTCGTCGGCGTGACTTCAACAGCAATGAGCCTTACAACCCCGCGCCTTTCTTCGCTCACTAAAACCCTGTCACACTCTTCCTTGCTTCGGTACAGGGCGCCTATTGAATTGTCCTTGTACAGGTTTGCGTACCCGAGTTCTGCAGACTGAATACCGGCAGAAGCCTCGAGCATTTTATCAGCAAAGACGTACGAGATACGAACAACCTCTTCGAAGTCGAGCGAATCGTAAGCGTTCCGCATGAGGTCTTGATAGACTGTCGGTGCAATCGAAATTGCGAACTGGTCCCTGAGATTCATTTCACCCTCTTTTCAATTGCCTTGACTTTCGGATATAGCGAAGCGTAGGTGATAAAGATTTCCTTGGCCTCTTTCAATCCTGCGAATTTCCTGTGCTCGAAGTCCGCATTCTCTTTTGAGATTCGCAAGATATGAGCCTCGTCAATCTCCTCTCCGTAATGTTCTTCCCAGAGAAGTGCGTACGCCGCACACTGTAACAAGTAGTCGGCGTAAATAGCGTTCGAAGTCTTCCAGTCGAGAATAATCCGCCGGCCGCTCATCGCTGCACCGTCTAGTGTTCCGCCGAATTGATATCGTTCGGACACGAGACTGATTTCAGTGTGAGTCACCTCAACGTTGAACCCAACACGCCACGCCAGAAACTGGTCGTAAGCGTTGCGAGCTTTCTCTACAATGTCTAAGCTGACAGGCCCGGCCGGCGAGAGCTGCTTGCCGTGAATTGTATCTTCAATCCATTGATGGGCAATCGTCCCTGCAGAACAAGCCTGCTCCTTGACTTCGTTCATGCTGATTCCGTCACGGCCGCAATTCCAAGCCCAATACAAAAGCCCTCCAGACTCTTTGAACCGGCCAAGAATTGTCGTTACGCTCGGAAGCCTCTCGCCCTTTTTGTTCTTATACGGTACCGTCGGCATCTTCGTCTTTCGAGTGTCGCTCGGAGTATTTCTGAACCGAAGCACCGATAACGACAAGTAGCATTCCAGAGAAAAACAACAGCAATGCAATTGCGAACGGAGCCCAGAACGGCAGCGTGATTGCCCACCACGGCCAGTCGGTCGCACCTGCAGCTTTCAGGATTACAAGTGAAATACCAAGCAGCCAAGCGAACCCGGTAATCCCCGGGCCGTCGAACTGTTCCTTAGCCATCATTCACCTCGGCCTGTTCGGCTGCTTTCGCGTTCGCTTCAAGTTGCCGCCCGTAAATTCGCTTGGCAAGCACCTTGCTTCGGCGGTTGAATCGCTCGTTCTCTTTGTCGAGCTTGCGGCAGATTTCCCGAAGGTCATCTGCGGAGAGCCCCATAAACCGAAGCTCGCCCTCGACAATCGAGAACTCACCTACCAACAGGTCCAGAAGTTCCTTCCGGCCCCTCTTGTTTTGCTGGTATCGGATTGGCTTCGTCACGCCGCTTTGCTGTAGTTCCCTCGAGTGCTGATAAATCTTCACTTTCTTCTCTCACTGCTTCCTGTAGTTCTTTGAAGTCAACACTGCCATCATTAGCCTCGGGCTCATTTCCGTCAAGCTGCCTGAGGAATGAAATATACTTCGGGTCCATCATCAGCTGCTTTGCAACCTCTTTCGGGTCCTGCTTCGGGCCTTCGCCGTGCAGGTGCAGGTGATTCCCTCCCGGGCCCGAATCTCCTCGGACGTTCAAGGCATCTGCCATTAGCAGCACCTTCATCGCCGCAAGCTTAGTGCGAGGTGACTTTGCAAACTTCATCACCTCTTGAGCGAGCTCAATCATTTCCTGACGCTTCTCTGGTGTAATCGGCCAACGTTCGCTCATGGCTTTTGATATTGTTGTCATGTCTGTTGCCCGGACATCTTTGACTCTATCTGGGATTGATTCGTCCGGTATATCATCCCACCACCAATTCACAGGAACGATGATTTTCCTCCCGGTCTCGTCCCGGGTCGCTTCTCCGTCGCTTGGTTCGACATAGTAGTCAAGCTTATCAAAATCCTCTATCACGCCGCAAACCTCTAGTCAAACGGACAGTCTTGAGGCAACAGCGACATGTCTGTCGTTTCCAGTAAATAAGCCCTCGCCGCCCTAATGCACTTTAGCATATCTCGGGTATGTTTCTTGCTCTCGACTATCCCGGAAATGAAAACAATGTACTCTCGGGGGCAGTCGCCGATTCGGTTCCCGCGGTATTTACCAAACGTCATTTGAACCAGCCCTGACGGTGCCTCCTTGGCGACCTCGGGCAGCTCACTATTCTCGGTGCTCGCGAAAGCCAATATCGCTTCAGCAAACTCTTCGGCGTCGTCTTTGCTTATCGCACCATTTGCCGCACGTATTGCCCTGACGAGCTTTTTCCTGACCGAGTTTTCGGTTGACATTGTCAGCTCCACTGCCAGTATTCCGAGTCCATCAGTTCGTGTCCGGTATTGAGCTTGTCGCCATTCCTTTGAAACCTGATGCGGTAAATATTCGGCGGGCTCTCTGTTGCGTCGTCCCTGACTCCAAACGCTTCATTCCTTCTCTGTTGAGTCCATCCGTTCTGTATCTCCCGGCAAGCTTCAACAATTTCGCTTGGCGTCGGGTCTGGTCTGCGTTCGTGGTTTTTCATTTCTCCCTCCATGCAACCAAAATCAGTTGCTTTCCTAATCGCTACCGTTTCCGGTTGCTCCCTGTGCCTCTCGCCAGTCGGCGTAACGTGTCAGCCAGTCAGCTAGTTGGCGGATTTCTTGGTTGCCACTTAGAACGATTGTTTCTCTACCGCGACCGCCACCAATTTGAACCAGACAGCAATCTGATAGGGCAGCACTTGCAGCAAGCTGCCCGTTGCGGTCATCCACCACCATCGCCTCCGGCTTGGCCGGGATGCGGCGACGGACGGCATGGTAGGCTTTTGCTGTGTACGGAACCTCCATAAGGCCATACATCCACCGCTTCTCAAATCTGTGCCAAGGTTCGTCACCGTCTCTGACTACCTCATCTGGCCCCAGCAGCCGCCATCCTTCGCCCGCTTCAATCTCGCTCATTTACTATCTCCTTGTGCCTCTCTCCAGTCGGCGTAACGTGTAAGCCAGTCGGCAAGTTGGCGCGCCTCGGCTGCATCAACGTAGCCAGTACCCGGAAACGTAGCGTCAATAGATGCAACTACTTTCCATGTTTCAGGCTTTTTCTTTCGATGGCAGATGCTTGCTGCCACCTCTTTAAGCACCAGTCGTTCCGGCTTGGCCGGGATGCGGCGGCGAAAGGTAGATAAGTCTCGGTGCCCATCGTTGACTCGCTCGCCAATAAAAATCGAAGGGATAACCAACCAACCTCTGCTGGTCAGTAGTTCATCGCCGTGACGTAGTTCTTCGCCAGCCGTCAGTAACCGCCATCCATCGCCCGGCTGTATCTCGCTCATTTGCTATCTCCCTGTGCCTCTCGCCAGTCGGCATACTGCCTCCACCAATTCGCTATCTCTCTTGCCTGCTCAACATCAAATTCCAGCGGCTTTTCAAGGGTGTAATCACTTGCTAAAATGACACCACTGCTTTTGCTGTCAACTTCAAGTTTGATTTCGGAAATGTGATAGATATCCGGCTTGGCCGGGATGCGGCGGCGGTAGGTGTGTGTGAAATCCCAAGGGTCCAACGGTTTAGGTCTATCCCGCCATTTGTTCCAATACAGATATTGGTCGCCTTCTCTCGGCTTATCCGTGTGTTTATCAATCAGCCTGTACCCATCGCCGGGGTTTATCTGCTCGCTCATCCTTCCTCCTCCGTTACAAACCCCCGCCCGCTTCGTGTTGCGGTGGGTTAGTCCTGTGGTGGTTGCCAGTCATACGGATACAGACCGCCCGGTAATCGAACTGCAACCCAGTTGTCTCTCCGTCGTCTGTAAACGTGGGTGATTATCTTTGTTGGTTCTTCGTACAGACGACCGATTTCAGGCATTGTTTTCACGGGAACCTCAAACATTTCCGGCTCGCCGTTAAGAGTTACCCATTGCCCGTCCATTGGGCCACCGCAAAGTTCTGCTGTTATGCCGCTCATTCGCCCCTCGCTTTCTTGAGTGCGGCTCGGGCAACGTCAACCGCTTCTTGTAGCGCGGCCTTGTTGCCCGCAATCGGTGTTAGCCCAACCACAAGAGTCAGAGTGTCCA
>Ga0209972_10000588_pt1 | contig 36017 bp, 47 predicted proteins | sample NOAtaG_7_FD_187302 | JGI IMG/M metagenome (GOLD analysis project Ga0209972, IMG submission 187302) | Freshwater lake microbial communities from Lake Erie, under a cyanobacterial bloom - NOAA_Erie_Diel1S_2200h metaG (SPAdes) (version 2) | ecosystem: Environmental > Aquatic > Freshwater > Lake ...
GTTGCGGTGGCTGAGTTGACACTTAAGATGTAGCCATTAGTTGCTGCAACTGTGAGTTGGTCAAAGGAAGATGCTCCTGTACCTACCAATAAATCTCCCTTTGCATCAAAGGATGCTGCGACAGCAGCAGCAGCACTTGCTGCAGATACAGCAGCAGAGTTGGCACTGGTCAGGGCAGATGATGCAGATGTCGCTGCACTTGATGCGCTAGTAGCAGCAGAGGCTGCAGATGTAGCAGCAGCAGCAACGCTGGCTGCCATAGTAGAAGCAGAAGTTGCAGCGCTGTTAGCCGAGGTTAAAGCCGAGGCAGCAGATGTGCTGGCGCTATTAGCGCTAGTTAAAGCAGATGAGGCAGAGGTAGAAGCCGATGCAGCAGAAGTAGCAGCATTAGTCTCAGAGGTAGAAGCAGCCGTTGCACTTGCTGCTGCACTAGTAGCACTAGTAGCCGCTGCTGTGGCAGAAGCCGCTGCGCTGGTCGCAGAGGTGGCTGCTGCTGTGGCTGAGGTAGATGCACTGTTGGCGCTAGTTAGGGCGTTAGAAGCGCTTGTAGCCGCGCTAGAGGCACTTGTAGCGGCAGAGGCAGCACTAGTAGCAGCCGATGCTGCTGAGGTCTGAGCGCTGGTTAGAGGACCAAAGAAGGCGTCTACATAGTCCTTCGGCGTAGCAGAGGTAGCAATCATACCTGCGCTAGATAGACCAGTTATGACTGGACTGCCCGAGATGGTTGGGCTAGTCAGGGTCTTGTTGGTTAAAGTTTGAGTAAGCGTATCTAAAACTACCGTTCCAGTAGCGTTAGGCAGAGTGATTGTTCTATCAGCAGTTGGGTCTGTAACAGTAAGCGTTGTCTCAAAAGCATCCGCAGTAGAACCCTCAAAGACAATGCTTGCGTCTACTCCAGCACCAGTAATGCTTGGGTTAGTAATAGTTGGGCTAGTTAAAGTCTTATTGGTAAGGGTCTGAGTATCAGTAGTACCAACAACCTCACCTGTAATGCCGTGGACTGCGCTAGTAAGTTCTTGGTGGGTATTGGCTTCCTGCAAGTCACGACCGATAACCATGTGACGAACCACAGCACCAGCAGCGTGGGCTACAGCAGAAGAACCGTCCTGAGCACGTTCAATGGTAAGTGAGTTACCAGAAGAGTACAACTTAACGTTGACAATTTCTTCAAGAGATGTATCTGGGTCAATGACGACTGTATATGTCTCGGTACCAGTAAGGGTCTTACCACCCATTACTGCAGAGCCAGATACTACCGTCATGGAGGTAGCAGTATCAGTGATAGCAGACGCAAGAGTTGTCTGCTGTGCACGAGAGGAGTATTTACGTACTGTCATTGTTTACCTATCGGACGTAATGGACGCGGGGAGGGTACTTCTGAAGTTGCGCTTTTGCTTCTTCATTAAGACGTTGTGTGTATAGACCATAAATCTGACGCATGACTCCGCCAATAGAGCCAAAGGGACGCTTAGAGTCAATCTCATCAGCCTGTGGGCTAGTCTGGCTTGAACGTGCTGGGTCTAAGAATGTAAGTAGGCGGTAGATAGTTCCCAATACTACCACATCTTTACAAGATTCGGGTAGCCCTATAACTGTTGTAAAGACATCTGAATCAGATGAGAAAGTTCCAGGGTCAGCAGCGTAGGTTAGTTTAACAGTTCTGCCTGGAGTGATATAATCACGAATCGTTACAGTTTGTGCTGGTTGGGCTTCTGAGCCACCCCATGTTGAAATGTCAGCGTATGGCTCTAGGTCAATTCTACGGATAGGTAGCCATTCCTTAGAAGGACCTACTTCTTGCCAGTGAGCAGCAATGATTGCTTGAGCCTCAACATTGTTACCGTTACCATCAAGTAATTCATAAGTTGTGATAGCAGCATTGTAAGTAAAGGTTAGTTGCTTAACAGCATGGATAGATGAACTCATCGCACGAAGCGTGTCATTGACGGCACGCTTAATTACGTGCTTAGGGAAAGTCGGGCTGATAGTTACCTTGGCATTGGTAGCAGCAGTAGATGCTGTAGTTCCTAGATAACCTCTACCCCAAGGAGAGATGGTAAGAGTATTGGCTACACGGTCGAATGACTCTACCCACATCAACTCTTCACCAATTTCAATAATACCCTTACCGATGTCCGTTGTAGAGGATACGTTGATGGTTGTAGTTGTTGTGGTTGTAACGGCAGCAGAAAGGCTTGTAGCCCTGTCCTGCTGCATGGTATAGCCCTGCAGATTAATAATTACTTCATTGACAATATCAGCGTAAGTTGTTGTCACGATGCGAGGGTCCTTAATGCGTCTACCGCAGACTTGTTGGTTGTACCTGCAAGTTCATTACAGATACCGTTGATGTCTTTGTAATCATCTGGTTGGCGAGCAGCGTCTGCCTTAATATTGAGTGCTCCAATAATGCCTAGACCAGAGGTTCCTGCCCAAGCATTAGCAGCGCCTTGTTCATCAAGGAATGCTGTGCGTAGCGGATAAGTTCCACCGTTAGCCAAACGGTTTAATTCAGCACAGAGAGTGCTGCCATCAATACCTGGCATTATCTATACCTCGCTGTCTTCTTTGCGATTGATTTTGGTTGCCTTGAAAATTGTTTACCTGCGCGTGTGTCACGGCGCTTCTTAGCAGAGGTTGCTGCGTATTCTTTCTTAGAGAGTGATTGACGAGCCTTCTTAGGCAGATACCGTTCACCCGTAGCCTTAGCACCTTGAGTGCTTGGCTTACCAGAGCGAGTGCCCCACTCTTCTTTAGTCCATTTAGATAGGGACTTCTGTTTTTTTGATTTGCTACCAGTGTATCCACCACCAGCCTTCTTGTATTGTTGTGCTACAAGTTGCGCTTTACGAGCAGACCACTGACCAGGTCTACCACCTTTAGAGCCAGCAAGGACTCTGTTCTTAATGGATTCACGTAGACCTGGTTTAGTGTATGTCATTAGGACTTCTTGCCACCTAGGAGCCCAGGGAATAGACCCTTTGGATTCATCGGCTTAGGACGCTTTGAAGTGTACCGTGGAGTCTGAGTAACCTTGTTTGGTCCTTGTCCAACAGTAATTTTTTTCTTTGTTGCAGAAGAACGTGCTTCGTCTGCTGATTTAGCAACAGGTTGATTTCTTTTTGCGTTCTTAGCATTGTTTGTGCCTTTGCCCATAGCCATTGAACGTGCGGCATCTGCGGACTTAGCAACAGGCTTGTTAGCGGTTTTCATTGCAGTTTTCAAGCGGTCTGCTCCGTACATACGCTTTACGCCTTGTACGAACTCAGCATTCTTAGAAGAACCAGCCTTCTTAAGGGCTGCTGACATACCCATTTTTTTGATGTTATCAATTGTAGATTGCTTTACAGGAGTATAAAGTTTATATCCTGATGCACCCTTACCGCCACCTTTAGGAAGCGCTCTTTTTGCGCCAGCCTTCTTGGCTGCGCCTCTATCGAATGATTTCGACATTACCATTTCACCTTATCTGCCCAATATGCGGCACTCATTTTTCCTTTGGCGATGTTGCGACTATGACGAGCCTTGAAACTCTTGCGCTTCATCTTCATACGCTGAGATTCCCCAGCCTTTGGCTTACCTGCGGTGGATGCACCTTGTTCGCCAAACCTAATTGTTTTTACTTGACTTCCCTGTTTAGCCACAACAACGTGTGACTTCTTAGGGTGGTTAGGAGTACGCTTTGGCTTGTTGTAACCAGATACTCCAGCACGGGCTAACCGTGGGTCACGACTTGTCTTTGCCATACTCACCGTACTTTCCTAGAACTGCTCTTACTGTGCCGTTCTTATTGAGCCTTACTACTTTCCCGTCCTTAATCTGGACAGAGTTAAAACCACGATGGGTTTTATATTGTCCAGATGACATTACTTGCCTCTAACTCTCTTGAGGCGTGGGTTCTTGCGTTTCGCAGCAGGGCTTGCCTTGCGAGATGATGCGGCGAGGATTGCACCAGCACGCTCCATCGACACACCTGACTTGCGAGCAATCTTCTTCTGGACCGCTTTGAATCCTGGATGCTTCGCTGATTTCTTCATACCGTTCCTTTACCATACTTAAAACCTGGAATCTTTGTTGGGTCCATCTCGCGTCCACCAAGTTTGGTGTTTGGCTTGTAGGTAATTGACCGTGTGTTTCTGTAAAGTTCGGCAACGTGGGCTTTAGCGTTAGCGTTAGTAATCCCACCTGTTTTTCTAGGTTTCTTTGCCATTACTTTTTCTTTCTCTTTGGAGCGGCTTTCTTCTTTGATTTCTTGCCGTACTCAATCATGCGTTCCATTTTGCCTTCAGACTTCTCGTGTTTCTTAGAAGCCTTCTTAGCAGCAGCAATCCCCTTCTTGGTGTAAGGGAACTTCTTACCTTCGACCATTGGCATACTATGCCCCTATCTCTTTCATTACTTCGGCTACGCCCTTATTTACTTTATGTGCTTTCGGCATCGTGTTACCGTCATAGGCTTTGCCTAGTACTTCTGATGCCTTATGTGCTGCCTGAATGTCTCGCATATTTGTGCTATTAGGCTGTATGCCTTGTGCTCTAGCATCTCTGTATGCTTGAAGTTCAGCATTCCATTTTTTATCTGGAATATCTCGTGTTGCGTCCCCTGCGTTCATCTGAAGAGTTAATGCTTTGCAACCAAAGCAACCTTCAATTGGCTCGGGATGGTGCTCCCAATGTTTCATATCGCAGTAAAGTTACTTTCTGTTATTCCTACGCCACCAGCAATAAGTTCGGCTTTTGTAGCCTCATTTACGACATGGTTTCTGCCACCCAAGTATACCACATCATAGTCCGCTAGGTCCTCATCTAAAAGGTACCGTACTCGCGAGTAGGCGGCACCAGATTTGACGATGCTTATCCCGCGGTCTAGTTTGTAGAAAAAGAACAACCTATGTAGTCCAGCAGGACCTTCTCGGACAGTTGGTGTCCTGAAGATGTAATCTGTCATTAGTCCTCCTTAATGGACTCACCGCCAGGCAGAGTTTCAAGGCTCTGCCCGACAGTCAATCAACTAAGCGATTGAAGAACCGCTTTCAATGCGGTACAAAGCCTCTTCGCGGTAGCGAGCGAAGCCGAGTACGCCGTACCAGCCCATTGGGCGGTGACGCATCAACTTGTCAACTACAGGTCCGATAACTGTATGTGGCTCTTCAGCAACTGCTTCAGCGAGAGCCTGCTGACCCGCAACGATTGTGCGGTATACCTTGGCGCTTGAAGCACCATCGGTAGCAGTAAACATACGGTTGGTCTCAACGAAGTAAGCACCTTCGTAGGTTCCGATTTCGCCTGCCCAGATTTCATTCTGGTTAGCGCCGTATTGGTGAGGGATGAGCCATCCAGCAGAACCTGTTTCTGCACGGAGGTCATGGGATACTTCTGGGTGGATACCGACCCAGTAAAGGTTGCCCTTACGTCCCTTAGCGTTGTTTCCACGCAACTTAGCAACAGCACGACGGATGTTGGAAGAAGCAAGGGTTGCAGCAGCAGTGATTGTTGCTGTTGAAGTTGCGGTGGAGCCTGCGTAAATTACGTTGGTACCAGCGCGGAGTGTTGCCATTGCAACCTTGTCGATAGAATCTGCAAGGTTGTACGCAATGATGTTTGCGATTGCTGGGTCTACATCAGCAAGGCTGAAGAGTTCCAACGCACGAGTTACGAGAACTGAGTTACCATACTCATTGAGAGTAATGGTTACAGATGTAGGTGTCGATAGACCGACTGCATCTGGGTCAGTATCTTCGGTAAGAGCAGTTGTTGCTGCTGTAAGGTCAACATAACGTTGTAGAACGATTGTTGAACCTGGTTGAGTCTGGCGTGCAGGACGCTTATCTGCGACAGAACGGATTAGAGGTTCTGAGCGGAGAGCGAACTCAAGAAGGCGGTCATACGCCTTCTGAACTAGACCTGCGGCACCAGCGGTACCTCCGAGTGAGGAGGAACCTGTTGATACATAGGCATTAGCCATTTGATTAGTCTCCTAGACTATGAACGGATATTATTGCGAGCGTAGGAAAGCAATCAAATCGTCAGCGCTTTCTGCGTTTTCGATTTTCATTGCGAACTCATCTGCTCGTTCGGGTGATACAGCACCTTGGGTCACGACATCCATTTGACGTAGACTTGCAATATCACGCTGAGCAATCGGTGCTTCTTTCTGGATTTCAAATCCAAAAACATCACCATTCTGCTCTAACCATGAATTAATTGCTTCTTCAGAAGCATCTAGGTCAGTCGGAATGAATTTAGCGACTTTCATGTTGACACCCTTGGATGTAAGAACATCCTTAAGTACGCGCTCTCTTTGGGCTTTGCTCAACTCACCTAGAGTTGATTCAAGTTCCTTTGCTCGTTTCTGTTCAGCCTTAAGGGCTTTACGGAGTTTCTTAACGAGGTCAGTATCGGCGGCTCCGAAATCGACTTGTACATCGTCGTCTTCTTCGTCGTCTTCCCAGTAGTTATCGCGATTGTTGCTCATAGCAACCTCTCCCATCATTAGTAGTTATCGCACGCCTCAATACAGATTGGGGTGTCCATATTGGCTCGTACTGCCAGTCTTGTTACACTGCGTGGGGCTGGTAGGTCCACGTCAGGATTCTAGATAATGCCCGCTCTTGCTCCTCTGAGTGAAGCGGTTGTTGTACCAGCAGAACGCTTAAAAGCGGCTTCTTCTTGTGCCTTAAGTTTCTTACGGCGTTCTGATGCTGTACCAAGGAACTGTTCTGCTTCAAGTTCTTGTTGAATTGCATCAACTTGAGATGCCACATCATAAGCAGGAAGGTTCTCGTATATTCCAGAAAGTTTCTGGGTAGGTGCTAGTTGCTGACCAATTTGTTCAAATCCAGTAGCAGCCATAGTGCTTACTTCTGCTTCGTTTAGTCCTTGACCAACAAGACCCGCAGCAATCTTTCCAAAGCGTGTAGCATCAAACTTAATGCCTTGTTGAGCACGACGGATAGCCTCAGCCGAGAAGGCTGCGGTAGCACGATTCTGCTCAAGTACTTCCTTGCCAATATCTGGGTTAAGGAAGAAGTCTGTAAGGTCAGCAGGAGTCTTGATGTACCCTAGTGCTTGGAGTGCATCTGTATAAGACTTATCAGCATTAACAGCCTTAAGACGAGCAGCATTAGCACGCTCGTCAAGTTCAGAAACAGAGACGTTGTTCTTAACATACTTTTTCAAAGAATCCGAACTAATGTATTTATCACTTAGTGCGTATTTGCTTATAATTTCTTTGTATCCCTCAACTGCGTTGAAGAGTTCCGAAGCAGTCTTAGGTACTGTAAGTCCCTCATTAAGGTATCCGTAAGCGGTGTAGAAAGGGCTAGTTGTTTTTTTGCCATCTTTGAATGTGTACTCTTTTGAATCCAAGAATATAGAGATAGCATTATCATAATCTAGTCCGTCCTTCAGAAGCCTATTTAGGAAGTCAGCAGATGAATCGATGAGAGATAAACTAAAGCCCATACCACGAAGTAAGGATTTTAGAACATCAACATTAGTGGTTAGTTTACCTGTAGATGAACCATCGCCAGTACCGTCATTGTTCCCATTGCCGTTCCCGTTACCGTTCCCGTTACCGTTCCCGTTGCCGTTACCGTTGCCGTTACCGTTGCCCGAAGTCATCGGTTTGAATTTTGGAAACCTGACTAAACGCCATTCTCCGCCACCGCCAGCAAAGACATGCCACTTGTAATCGTAAGTGTAGTTTTCGTCCTCTGGTGGAGGTGTGGGTTTCTCGCCTTTTAATAATGATTGTTTTGTAAAGTAGTCTGATTCACGAGCCTGTTTAAGTTGAGCCATTCGCTCTTCACGAGTGGGTTTTTGAAACACAGAAAGGCTAGGTGACTCTGCAGCACTGACAGGAGTAGGGATATCTTTTGCAGTATTTTCATCAGATTTGCGAACATCTGCAACCGAAAGGGAGGCAGGGGCAGGAGACAATGTTGGCTTAACATTAACAAGGTCTTTAGCAGTCGACTCGTCAGCCTTCTTTATATCTGCCACTGATTTAGTAGGCGCTGGTGCATTTGCTTTATTTTTTGCAGCATCAATAAGCGCTCTAACGTTAGCAACAATACGACGTTCATCATCAAGATATAGTTCTGCCATTATCGCTGTAACCTACTTCTTAGTGTTTGAGCCATATCTACAGCCTCATTTTTCTTTCGTGAAGTGTAAGCAACACGTGGGTCGTTATCAACTAGGTTAAACAATTCAAGGTCGTTTGGTAGACGGTAGTTACCTTTTTCATCCTTGAAGTTAAGGATGGTCTTCATCAATGGGTCATCTTCGTAAATGGTTGTTTCAAGAGCGTTACCAACGTTTGTTAGCAAGCCCTGAACGATAGGTTTAGCATCTTTGCCTGCAGCAAGGTCTTCGGCAAGGCTCATAAACTTCTTACCTGTTTCCTTGCGAATATCATCTTTATACTTGCGTATGATTTCTGCTGCTACATTCTCGTCAGCAGAACCAATTACGCTCAAGATGACATTACTGATTTTGTCAAAAGAAGGAACTGCTGCATAGTTGTTTTTGCTAGCGTTGACAAGGTCATCAAAGATTGACTTAGCCGCACCGCCGATATTTTCAGCAGTAAAGTTAGATTGAGGGAAGTTAGACTTAAGGAAGTCCGCCAAGAACTGCTCTTGCTCTTGAGCAGTAAAGCCTTCTGCCTCAGTAGTGGTAGTAGCGGTATATACGCTTTCGTATTGTAGAACTCCAGCCTTGTTCTTTTTCTGTGCGAACATAAGGTTGCCATCTTTGTCTACTTTTTGCTGGTAGACAATGTTGCCCTTGGCATCCTTCTTTGGCTTGCCACCCTTAGTAAGAACAGGCTTACTCTTATCGTAGACAGGCTTGGTTGTATCATAAACAGGCTTAAAGGTAGTCTTACCTTGAGTTACAGCAGCCGTTGTCTGTGCCTTCATCTCAGAATTCCATGAGGTCTCTAACTTGGAGACTAGGTCATCTGTAGGTGGCACCCCAAAGGCAGCATAGTAGGTATCGTAGAGGGCGTTCTTAGCATCGCCCCAATCCTTGAGTTGGAGAGCCTTCTGTACCTGACGGTTGAACTGAGGGGTAGTGTCAGGTTGCTTGATAGTCTTACCGCCAGAATAGCCCATAGAAGCCGCTGTAAGCCACGCTAGTGGGTCTGTGGCGTTACTACCTATGGTAGCCCTGATAACGTTCTCTAAGCCCGTCATATCCTGCGGAGCAGGCACACCTAGAGTGGTCTTAGCCGAGGATAAACCAATCTTGCGCATAGTGCCCTGGAGATACTCCCAAGCATTGCGAGCACCACTACCAGCAGGAGCCTTCTGGTCTACAAGACCACGAAAGATGTTCTGGAAGGCAGCATTCTTTGCTGAACTGTCCGCAGCATAAAGAAACTGAACATACGGGTCATCCACATTTGTCCAGCGATTAGCACCAATGGTTCCACCCAAAATACCTGCAGAGACCTGTTGGAATGCGGTAGTACTGCCAGCATTTAAGCCAGAACTACGAAGTTCGGTTACTCCAGGTGAGGATGCAAACTGTTTACCTGCCACGTTTTATTAACCTTCCAGTTGTCCAGCAAATACTCCGTAGTAGATACGGGAGAATGCTGGGTTTTCTAGCATAAGTGTTTCAGCAAGAGATACGAGTTTATCTCTTAGAAGTGGAGCAATACCGCTCTTGCCCTTAATCTGAGCATAGTTAGCGCCATTGAGGGTATTAAGCAAGTTCTGGAACTCCATATACTGCGGATAGAATGCTGATATCTGATTATAAATCGGAGATTGAGCAAATGCTGGGTCTTGCAACGCAGCGCCGATTCGGAATATCTTTTCTTGTGCAGTATTAGTTGTAACCATATCGGGTGGTGGACCACCGAACTCTTTATCAAGTTCTGCAATCTTTTGGCGATACCAGAAGTCTGGATATCCGTTAGCAGCCTGCTCTTCAGCAATCTGTCCCTTAATCATGGCATAGATGAGACCTTCAGCCTCGTTAGCCATTTCAGTAGCAGATAGATTACGGCGAGCACCTGAACGCTTCTGCCAGTTATAGTACTTGACAGAGGCTTCTCCACCAGGGAAGAAGTACGGAACCACATCTCCAGGAGAAGTTGCAAACTTAGCAGCAGCATCTGGGTTGTTATTCAACCAAGTCCACGCATCTTCTGTACCACGTACAGCCGATGTTGTGCTTCCAAGAGCAATCAAGATGTTGTTCTTGCCATAAGTCTCAGCAAACTGACGTACGGCTGCGCCGTAATCGCCAGGGTTTGCTTTTGAAATTCTATCCCAGTGTTCATAAAGAACCGTCATTGTCATGAAGCGGTATTTGTTCTCTGGGTCTTTAATCTTTGCTAGAACCTCGTTCATAGGTGTAGCAGGTGAGATGCTCTGGAATAGAGCAGTCATCCAACCAACACTCTTAGAGAGTTGTTCTGCATCTTTGAATAATCTGTTACGAGTCTGGTCATCAGCCAAAGGATTATCGCCGTACTCACCGCTAGATGCTAGGTAAGCAGCCCAGTCCTTAACGCCACGCTGTACCATCTGGTCATTGCCAAATGCGTAGAGGATTGTCTTACGCATCCATGATGGAAATACGACATCATCTGGACTATCTGGTGCTCCGAATGGAGTAACGATGTCGCGCATGATATCCCATGCAGGACCGAACTCATCAACTTTACCTGTCGAAGTAAAGAGAATCTGTGCTGCTGGTCCAAGACCAGGAACTAGAGGGTTAACCGCACCAAAAGCAAGGTTAAGTGACTGTACTGGCGCTGTAACCTGTAAGGCTTGTGCCATATTAAGGTTTTTACCAGCAAGCGCACCTAGTAAGTTTCCAGCAAGTGGAATCTTGAACATAGGCTCTGTGCTGCCTGGTTCACGGTAGATAAACCCTTGGTCATCATCGTATGCCATACCTGAGATGTCATAGATGACGTTAGTGCCTTCTTTGTTAGCAGCGTCATACGCCTTAGCAAAGCGATACAAAGGAATTGGGTTTCTCGTAGCCAGTTGGCTCCACTTATACATGGTATTGGTATGAGCCTGTGCGAACGGAAATACTAAACGGTATGCTTGAGCCCACTGCTTTTGACGGCTAGCATCATAGAACAAGTCTTTAACATAGTTAGATGCTTCTCTAGCAGCCATCTGATGAATGGACTGCCAGTTTGCAGTACCTGCTTCTACTTTGCCAGAAGCAACCTTCTTTAATCTGCTATCAATAACTCTAAGAACTGGGTGTTTACGACCAAGGACTTTAACCTTGTTTCCAGTACGTATATTGATAGGGTTAAGAGTTCTAAGTGCTTGGTTTCTAACATACTTAAGTTCATCTAGGCTAAGCATATCAGCGTAGCGAGCAACAAAGTCCCAGTATGCCATCTGGTATTCAGGACCAAAGTTAAACTTGCTCTCTAGGCGTGAAGATAAGTTGAAGAAGGCGTCAACCATATTGTTGATTTCCTTCTTGCCTGGAGCGCCTACAAGGCTTTCTTTCTGGAATAATACCCTTGAACCAGAGAGGTCATCTGGGCTAAAGTTATCAACCAAAGACTTCTTGAAGGCACTTTCTAGTGCAGATAACTGTGTAGAATTCAAAGGTCCATCGAACCAAGGAATACCGATTGTAACGTTTCTACCGTTATTATTACGGAATGTTACTTTACCATCAGCAAGCAAGTCCATAATTACATGTGACTTAGGACCATTGCCTGCAATAGTACGCATTTGACCAGCAAGTGTGTGCTCTTGTGCATCATCGAAGAAGAAAGTGAATATCTTCTCAGGTGATAGGTCTGCTTTAGTAATATTCTCTGCATCTACTCCAGCATCTCGCAAGAACACGTTTTTAAGACCAGGGTTACGGTCATAGATACCTAGTACATAGTTGCGGATATCGCTATTAGGCTTATCAAAGTCGTTGATTACATCATCTACGAACTTACGCTTAGCGGCTTCATCTCCAGTAAGCATGAGTTTAGCAATCTTAGGATTGAAGGCATCGCTACCCCAACGATTAAGGGTGTGTGCTAAACCTTCAAAGAAGTTCTTATCACCAGAACCAACTACTTTGTAAACCTTAAATACTTCAGAACCCTTATTGCTACGATAGTCAGATACCGAAGCACGGCGGAAAGCCCACATCTGGTAGCCACGGACAGCCTCTAAGAACTCTCCCTCAGCCTCTACATTGTTGAATGCGTTGCCACCAAGGTCAAATTGATACTTAGCAACACGTTGCGCTAACTTACCACCCTTGCCAGAGTTGGCAACCATCATAGAGATGAACTGCATTGGGTGGGTAATGATGTTAGCGTGACCAGAGAACATCTGACGCATCTGCATTTCTGCGATGTTACGGATGATATAGGATGCACGGAATACCAACTGTGCGGTACGCCAGACATCACCCATCTCTTCAGCAAGAATTCTTCCCGCTTTAGCCTTGCTACGCAAGCCATTAAGTTGATACTTATTGAGTACTTTAAGCACTTCTTTGGTATCTGGAAGGAACATAGTTCCTTGGGCTAACTGATAATAGGCTAGACCGCCATCAATCTTAATTACGTCATTACCAGCATTATAAACAAGAACTTCTCCGTTTTCAGAGAGTTTACCTACTGTATAGGTGGTATCTGCGTTCTTTTGTACAGCATTAAGTTTAATTACATCTTTAAGGTCATTGATTGTTGACTCATCAGCACCAAAACGCTTAGCAAGGTCTTCAATCAGGTCATCCATGCCATTCTGGATAATCTTTGCTCGTTCTTGCTCGCTAGTGCTAGCAAACAACTTACGAGAGATATCATCTATGTACTTTTCCTGCCCTTGCTTACCAATAACGGTTTTAATCTGAGCAGAACTTAGCCAATCCTCTACGCTATTGACGGTATTGTTCAAATCACCTAGATTGATAGCAGTAGAGCGGACAAAGTAACGGCTGAACATACGGTCAAGTTGTTCTGCCTTACGGAAAGATACATACGATATTGGATTAACCAAACGAGCAACTGGATTGGCGGTAAGTGCCGCAACTTCCTTGCGTAGTGTGGCTGAACGGAATATCTTAGGGTCAGTAGCAGGGTTACCTAGGTACGACAAGAATACGCGGTAGACATCATCTGTAGTCTTTGCAGCAGTAAGTGCTGCCACCATCTCAGTATCTAGTTTCTTACCAAAGAATCTATGTACCTTTAGTGGGTCAGTTTCTTTAGCAACTACTTCTGCAATCTGAGTAAAGCGTCTTCCAAGCATGAACTGGAATGCTTTGCTGAAGTCTGTAGCAAGGTCACCATTGTAACCTGCGGTAAGACCAACATTGTTCTGAGCCCACTCACGAAGGATGCGCTTCTCAGCAATTCCTGTTTCAAGGTCAATAATCTTACGTAGACCCTTGTATTCTGGGTCATTGATAATTGCCTTGCGTAGTTCTACATCTTGGTCTACGACGTTACGGAAGATATCAATTTCTTTTAGGCGTTGTTCTGACGCTTCTTTGTTCTTGGTGAGGACTTCAAGTTCTTGGCGAGTTTTGTTGATATCCTCATCAAGCGTCTTGACAGTAGAAAGTAACTTAGCCATGTTGGGACCAAGATTAGAAGGGTCAGCAATCTCTGCAATCGCATTTCCTACCTGCGCATTCTTTGCGGCTATACGTTTAGCATTGGTAACCATAACGCCACCAGTCTCACCGTAGATAGCACGGATATTGCTAATGCCGTCAAATTGCCAAATCTTCTGTATGCCTTCTAGCGCATACTGCATAGCACGAGCAGAGCCACCTGTTGCTTTAGCAGCAGCAATAGTGCTTAGGATATCTGCCAGTGTCTTAGGTTGGTCTGCAGCCGATACTGCCCATGAGAAACCTTTAAGTTCCATAGCATCGTTCTTGCTAGCCAAAGATACTTGGTCAAGCACAGCACGTACCTCAGGAGCAAGGTTGGCATCTGCTTTACCTGCTTCTAACCACTCTTCAAACTGTAAGCGGCGATTTACTTCTGCCTGCTTTTCTTTGCCAGGAAGTTTAGTGATATCTTCTGTTAGGTCAAGAAGTTTGAATGGTTCTTCTCCAGCAACAGTAACTGCGTACTCAGCATTGCCATGTGCGCCAAAAGATATTACTCCAGGCTTAGGGGCATCTCCTAGAACGATGTAGCCGTCAGTAAAACCTACAGTGTTAGCATTCTCAGCAGATAGTTTATCTATACCGCGGAGTAGTTCGCCATCGTATACGCCAGGATTAGAGATAACCTCTTTGACGATGTTCTCATTGGCAAGAACCTGTTGAGCAAACTGGTCTTGAGAAAATGCTTTGTAAGAATCTTCTACAGTTATAAGCAGTTTGCTTACTGTAGGTTCTAGTGTTTCAAATCTTTGTTTTTCAAGTCTTTGTAGTTCGGTAGTCCTGCGCATCCATTTGCTGGTATTGCGCTTAGTGTACTTACCGATTAACTCTTCGCTCTCTTTAGCAAGAGTGGCAATCTCTTTATTATATTCTTCTACCTGTGCAGTAGGGCTAAATTGCTTAGCACTAGCCTTAAGCGCTGCTGCTTCTTTACCACCCTTGATAATTGCTCTAGCAGAACCTGCTCCGAACCACATAGATGGGTCAAGTGCTAGGTTTAGAGTAGCATCAACGAGACCAGACAGTACTTTGTAACCAGTTTTATCTGGATTTGACTCAATTGACTTGGCAACGAAACGACCAATGGTGAAAGATTCGCCATTAACCTTGCCATAGGCTGACATAGCCTTGGCTTGCGCCTTACCAACTCGACTTTGTGGGTCGATAAAAAAGCCATCCCCTGTTTTTACCCCGCCTTTGCCATCAATAACATCTGCAACTAGCGAACCAAAGAGTGTATTTTTTCCACCAAGGGTTGCTAAGTCTTTTGCAAAAAGTCCAAAGTCTTTTTCCTGTGCAATATCACGTGTTAATGTAGTTACTAGGTCATACGGTCCACGCAATGCAGCAAAACCTACACGAGTTGCGCCCTTAAATACATCATAAACGTTACCTAGCGTAGCATCGTAGATAGAACCGACAATTCCTCTGTCATTATTTACAGATTTTTTGATTTTTTCTACGTTGAACTGGTCTTTTTTCAACTGGGCAATACCATCAAGGGATACAACTTTGTTTATTCCAGGGGTATTGGCAGATAATCCTTGCTTCACCATAGACATAACGAGGTCTTTACTCATGCCAGGGTAGGCAGAAGTTATGTCATTGAAGTTTCTGTACATGTCAGGCGTAAGTGATGACATCTGAATCGCGATAGCACGATTACGTGCCTCGCCTTCATTAGCATACAAAGCCCGCATGGCGGGTGAAAGATTAGATTTCTGCAAATCTGCCATTAACGATTCTCTTCGTTAAACGCATTGACGATGTTAGCAAGAATGATTGAGTCAGGATTTGCCATAAACATAGCCCGTGCTAGCACTGCTGTTTGGTCAATTGCGTCAACTGGAGTCTGTTGTGCATTACGTCCACGTCCTGGACCGCCTTCAGCACCATCAGAAAGGGGTGCTTCATTGCCTTGCATAAATGCATCAGGATTTGGAATTGCTGCGGCAAGTGGATTCATGCCTGTTGCTGTTGCCTCAGGTGTATCCATTGGCGCTCCGCTAACAAGTTCTTGATTTCTCTTACGTTCACTGTATGAACCACCAGAAGCCTCTGCGATGTTACGTCCCTCGCGTTGAATCTTCTTTACGTTTCCGAGGTCATCTCTACGAGCAAACCGTCCTGGTCCTCCAGGTACATCTTGCATTGACATATTTAGTCCTCATCTTCGTCGTCTTCATATGGTTTAACTTCTGGATTCTTAGGGTCAACTATCCAATCAGGATAACTTGTCCTGTCCATAGCAAATGCTAAAGCAGTACTTTCATCCATTCCTGCTTTGCGTAACGAATCATAAACTTCTTTTGTGGCAATAGCCCAAAAATCTAATTTAGTTAAGATTGGTTCTTTGATTGTCTTAGGACGTCGTGTTGATTTCTTTACGACCTTCTTGACTGGTTTCTTCTTTGTTGCCACATTATCCCCCTAAGCCTGCCAATATGCTTGCTAAATCTGGTGCTTGTTGTGGGACCCCACCAGAAGGTTGTCCAGGAGCGACTGGGGACGGGGTAGCCTCAACTGGTCCTTGTGTGCCTGGCGGGGTCATCTCTGCCTGCGCAGGTTGCTCGGGTGTGAACACGGCAAGCGCAGCAGCCTCGATAGTGTCCCCATTGCGACGACGTTCAATAACGTCTGCAATTTTCTGAATAAGCGCAGATGGGTCTTGCCCCTGTGCAGCCATGGCAGGTATTGCTTGCGCTGTGGCTGTTACAGCAGCAGACAGATTGCTGCGCATCTTTTCGATTTCAATTCGTTGTTCTTCGAGCGATACGTTTACGCTCCATGGAAGTTCACGACGAATGAAATCCTTAGATACCAAATCGGCTCCAAGTGCCTGAAGAGAGAAAATCAAGGCTCGCGATGGGTCAAGTCCTGCCATCAAACCGTAACGTACTTCGATAGAAGTGTCACCTTTGATGTCTTTGCTTGGTTTGTACTTTAACTCGTACGGCGTACCCTGTGCGATACCCTTGACGCTCTTTTCTTTATCGAAAAGGAGTTCATCCATTTCGAAACATGTTGCGACAACATCTTCAAACACTTCGGTCAGGATTGTCTGTCCTGCCTTGATTTGAGAGTCGAATGCACCAAGCAATGCTTGTACGCCTTGACCAGTGATGATTGAAGCATCAATGGTTCCTGTACGTCCTTCAGGATAACGTGCACCCAAGCGAAGTTCGCTCTGGAGTGCAGCCTGTTCCTGAAACGCTGCTGCTGGTACATCTAGTCTAACGCGACCTACGCCTGCTGGCTGTGCTGTGCGGATAATCGCATCAGGACCCATTGGCATGTCGACGACATCTGTTGGAACAACAAGAGGAGCCTGGATAGACTTCTCTGCTGCTTCCATTGCAAGATTAGCAAAACGTGCACGTGCTAGTTGTACATACAGTACATCGTCAAATTGTCCACGTGTTTCTTCATCAAGTGAAGGACGTCGTGCTACAAAAACATTCATCTTGCCAAGAGGGTTTGCCGCGTAGTTAAGAACGAGGTTGCCTCTGTCTGGCAAGAACAATACAGTTACATTCGCATCACTATAGCGAATCATCTCGACCTTCATGCTGGTGTCTTGATTGAAACCATCGCGACCAAGCAAGATAGGTGCGTACTCTGGGTAATCTACTGCTAGTTCACCAAGAGTCTTGAAGTAACGCTTTGCGTATGCTACGCAACGACCAAATCTATCAAACTCTGGGTAACCACCCATTGGGTCTTCAACACGGATACGTGGAAGGTTAGAATCAAAATCAGGTTCTACATAGACAGGCAAGAAGCCGTATGAGAAATACCAGTCAGCACCCCAGTACATCTGTGACTGTAGGCGTGAATTGTAAACATAGTTGTTGGCAATCAAGGTGCGCTTATCAGCAAAAGCACGAGCGCGGTCATTATTGACATTGCTTGTAGCGCAGTTAAATGATGGAAGTGGTGCTAGAACCTCAGCCAAGTCGCGTGCTGCGACATCAACGAAGTTAGCCACCATGGGCTTGTCCATGCCTTCAGGGAACAAGTCAGGATAAATCTGACCCATATCACCTTTGCGTACAGCAAGGATATCCTGCATTCGTGCATCGCGGGCGCCATTGCGAATCTTGAGATTCTCAACCCGCCTTGCAATCGTTTGGATATCTAATTCCATCATAGTCCTATTCGTACACTGAGAACTCGTAGTCGTTTACGTTCATCACGTAACGCTGTTCGAGTTGTTTTCTTGTAGCCCATCTGTTTACAACGTGACTCTGGTTAAAGTTGTTACTGCCAATGATTTCCCTGGCGCGTAGTTCACAGAACCACAGAGCCATCACACAGTCGGTCTTACCCTTAGTGTCAGGCTTCCAAGTAATCAATTGTTGTATCAATGACTTAATACCCTCAGAACCATCCTGAGAAGGAAGTTCTATCAGGTTGTCATCTTGATGCACACCGTTACGTACAGTCCCAAAGAGACCAGACATAGCAGCAACACCGAAAGATGTGTCCCATTTGTTCTTACCTGTAAACTGGCTAGAGAATCTAACCCCTACTGAGGCAAGGAATGAACGCAAGTCATCATCGAGCGCATAGGCTTTCTGGTGAGCATTGATTTCAATTCGTAATTCTTGTGGTTGGTACTTCTCGACCCAGTCATTAATCAGTTCACGAATCTTGGCTGGGGTAGGTTCTGTCATATTGACAACATCAAGAATGTACCTTTGACGCGTATTGCGGTCTACTGTCATCACAACAGCCGCAGTATTTCCTGTCATCGCAGGGTCTAGACCCATAATGGTGTACCAGGAACCGCGTTCTCTAGGATGTCCAGGGGCGCCTGGCTTTAGAGGACCACGCTTTCGCATCCTGTTGAGCGAACCTTGGACACACGCAGGGGCAAAGATAGAATCTTCTTGTACATCTTGCTGTTGGTAGACCAGTGCCCAGGCTGACGGAGAAACTTCACTCCTTCTTCGATAGAGTGCTGGTCCGTCCCATTTAGGATATAGACCGTTTTCATCAGGAAGTACCGTCTCATCCGAACCCTCCCAGGGTATATGGCTCTTTGCCCAGAGAGTAACCCAGTTGGCTGGGTCCTCATCTAGTTCTAAAACTGCGGGCATGGCAAAATAGGTGAAGGGGGTCTTACCGTTACTCCAATGTTCACCATTACGGATTTCCCTGTAAAGGTCATTAGAGGCAATACGTGTCCCCACAATAAGCAACTTACCGTTATCACCCAGACGGGTAACAACATCTCGCTGTAGCCAGAGGAGTTGCTTTTCCCACTCATGAGCGTTGGAGGTTGTCACAACGTCATCTAGGATAATCAGGTTAGAACGGGCACCAGTAATCTGACCACCAATACCTAGCGCCTGTACGGTTGGGTCCTTCTCGGTGGAGTCGCGGCTGAGGTAGATACGGTCAGCCTTCCAGGTATCTGCGTCCTCTTTCCATCCTCCAGCAGAACCGTAGACGGCTTGGAGTTTAGACCAGCGCTCGTGGCTCAGACGCTGCTTGATGGAGTAGAGATACTCCTTAGCGCGTTCTTGAGTCTTAGAGACAATCGTAATCTTGACATTCGGGTCCATCGCAATCCGATAGACGCAGTAGTTGACCGTGATGACGGTAGACTTGGCATGCTCGGGCGGGACATTAATCAGCAACCTTTTGGTGCTCGAAGGCTCATAGGTCATCGCTGGATGTAACCAAGACGGCTCACGCCCCTCAAGTACATCAATCCAGGACCTATGGTGAGGAAAGATGGGTGAGTCTAAGAACTCTGCCGAGAACTGCTCGAAACCTATCTTGTACTTGGCATCCCCTGTGACGATGCTGAGGGTGCGCTCGCCTTCTTCCCTAGCGGCTTCAAGTTCTTTGACAAACTTAGGGTCTTTCCGCCAGTCCTTCATCACGTCAGGCTTCCTACCAGCCCTAGCCAGGGCGTCTTGTAGGTCTAACCCTTGACGGACGAAATCTAAAACCTTGGACTTTGCCTCCTTAAGTCTGGCAACATTATGATGCTCAGAGCCTGATTTGGCAGCCATATAAATCCTCCATAATAATCCCCCTTCGCTCAGCGCCTCTAGGCGCTTCGCTACCCCCTAAAGAAAAGCGAGGCAGTCCCATAGACTGCCGAGCGGGAAGGATATTCGCTTCCGTGTACCGCTCATATCCTTACATATATACTAACCCGTTCAAATACCTAAAACGAACGCTTTATAACAAAACTGTTACCTAGATTACATATAATATGGACATTACGGGCACACTCGGAGCAAATACTGGAAAAATATTATTTGCGGAGAGTGTGTACCTAGCGCCCCTGGCGCTATAAAAACTGGGGTCGCGGAGCGACACGCAGGGAAAGAGAGCGAGCGAAGCGAGCACCTTTCCGTTTTTGGTGCGAACGAGCGAAGCGAGTGAGCGCGTTTTTTGTGTCGGGATTAAAAGGGGGGCGTTTGTGTTGGGTGACTCTCTGCGCTTGAGCCTGAGCCTGAGCGTACGATTATCGTACGGGGCGCGGTGGGTTGCTTTTGGATTCGATTTCTGTCATAATTCTTTCATGGTCGAGAAAGGCTCGACCTAAGAGAAAAGGAAAAGAAATGAAAAAGAATGTAAAAGCATCAAAAGCGGTCACTTCCCTAGACGTTGTAAATCCTGACCTCAAGGCTTCATTCGAGGCGGTTGTAAATCTTGAGGCAGAAATCTCGGTCTATGAGAAAGCGGTTTCAATGCTCAATGCTGGCTCTATCTCTGTTCGCGGTCTCAAGGCAACTATCGAGGCGGCGGCAGAAAAGGGCGCGCTTCCTACCATCAAGCCTTCCACTGCTCAGTATTTCATCTTGTCCGCAAAAGTCCGCGCTCTCGCTGGCGGTAAAGAGAAGCCTCTCAAGGCGGTCCTCAACGCTACAATTCAAGCCAAGCGCGCTTTCAAGTCTGACGCTGAAGCCTTCATCAACGCTTCCAAGTCTTTCGCGGAATTGGTGAACGCCACGCCTAAGCAGGGCGAAAAGGCGAAAGCAGAACGCGCCACGCTTGCTGACGTGAAGGCGGTCATGGCAACGGCGGACGGCGTCGTGGCTTTCGCACTTAAGGCGCTCCGCGATTTGTCGGGTGATGAGGCGGTTATCTCGAACGTGGATAACGCGAAATCCCTAATCCGCGCCATCGAAATCGGCATGGCGGTCACACGTCACCCAAGCGTGAAAGCCAAAGTTAGCGCCTAAGCCCTAACGCCTAAGCCCCTGCCCTAATCGGCGGGGGCTTTCGCATGTCTAAAATCGGATCCGTTTTTGCCCACGCTGTCGGGCGTGTCGTACGATTTTCGTACGCGCCGAAAAATTTGTGTTGGAAAAGATTTGTGTCGGAGACTCCTTTGGTTTGTGTTGGAGAGGAAAGTTTGTGTCGAGACTAAGCGAGTTTGTGTCGGGCTCGGCTCGCCACCAATAGCCGTTTTGTTCGCCTATCGCACCCCCCTAGCCGTTTGACTTAGGAGCCCAGATACGGGATAATAATGCTACCGCAGGTCTGACCTGCGTAGGCTAGTGCTGCGTCTTTATACCTTTTCGGCGTAGCACTAGCCGCTTGTACGATAATCGTACATAGCCCACCACTATCAGAAAGGAACACCATGTACCTACAACCACTAGACGTTGTTGCTGTAACTATCGCTCTAGTCGCTGCTGTCGCGCTCATCATCACGAGCGCATCTGCTAATGCTCGCCTCACGCGTGAGAACACAGCACTTCGTTCCAAAGTATCCGCGCTTCGTAACCATGTACGATAATCGTACAGACAGGAATAACCATGACGACCACCACGCCTAGTTGGGGCATTATCGGACAGGGCTTCTGTCCTCGCTGTAATGACCCTGCTGTGCTGCTGACGCACTCACTCAGTCGTATCCAAGTTCCAGATTACAACTGGAACCAAGATGAAGATGTGATGTGCTTTGCGTGCCATCACCAATGTCTAAACATGCTGGAGTCGCGTACACGCCCACGCAACGAGGAAGGTTTCCGTGACGGACACAGTCCTTATGCTTACGTTATCGCTGAACTCATGCTTTATCCGCCTAACCAAAGCGCAGACTTCGTGGATTACTACGAGTCATTGAAACTATGCGCTTGCTGTGGTGACCACTTGCTATCTGATGAAGTGGTAGGCAACAGAGACAGATACCGAACTGTCAATGCTCAGTCCGCTAGAACCAATGCTGACGGCAGTACGATTATCGTACAGATACATCAACACTGCTCTATCACTCCTTCTTGCTGTGGAGTAACCTACGTTGGCGGTTGGGGTTCCAGTTACCATACAACCGAGATGACTCGCTTCGAGGGCGACCTCAAGTGCTTCGACTGTGTAACTCGCATACTCAAAGAAAGGAACCACACTCTTGCTTACAGTTACTTCCAGTGTAGCCACTGCGAAAGTTATGAACTCCTTGATGACGATACCCACTATCGCTTCAGACACGCCTCATACTGCCGCACTTGTTATGAGGAAAATGTCAATACGTGCGACGACTGTGGAGAAATGTATTGGTACGAGCGAGGACATGACTGCTCATACGACTCAGACACGAGTTATGAACTTATCCATGACTATTCGTACAAGCCACGTCCATTCTTCTTCGGCAAGCAGGACAACCCTGACGAGCGACTCTTCTTCGGAATTGAACTCGAAGTTGAGGCGCGCGGAGGAAATATTGACGAGACTTCTCACTTAGTTCAGGAGGCTCTCGGTGAGCGCGTCTATCTCAAAGAGGACGGCTCTCTTAATCATGGCTTCGAGATAGTGACTCACCCACACTCACTCCAGTCTTTCCAGTTGGAGTTCGAGTGGCAGTCATTCGCTCGTTTCCGTAGGGCAGGCTTGCGCTCATGGGATACAGATACCTGCGGCTTACACGTTCACGTTTCCCGTGATGCTTTCGGTGAGCCGTACGATTATCGTACAACAAGACGTAACTTCATCAGTTCACGTCAGTCACATGAACTTCGGTTCATCAAACTTATCTATGACAACCAACGGCAGGTCGAACGGCTTGCTGGTAGGTCCAGTCCTAGTTATGCCAACTTCGCGGACAAGAACCACCTTGTCCGTAAAGTGAAATACAACGCCACCGAAGGTGGTCGTCACGCTGCTGTCAATACCGACAACGACAACACGTTAGAGGTTCGTGTGTTCAAGGGTTCACTTATGCCTGAGCGCGTACTTGCCTGTATCGAGTTCGTCCACGCTGGCGTTGAATACACTCGCAACCTGCGAGTTGTAGGCTCTAAGGCTATGGTGCGTACAGTAGACGGCAAGATGCGTTCTACTGCTCTGTCATGGCTCGCCTTTGCTGGCTACGTTCATCAGAACGTAGACACTTATCCACACTTGACCGCACTCATGGTCAAGACATTCGAAAATGATTACTCGGTCGAGTAGTCGTACGATTATCGTACAGAAAGGTTCTATCCCATGTGTATGCTCTGCGTAGTACCGCCGAACGTCATTCCTTCTCGTGACAAGTTGGAAAACTCGGCTCTCAATAATCCTCATGGCTTCGGCTATGCTATCGCTGTTCCCAAAGAGCGGCGTATCCACACCTTTACCACAATGAACGCTGATGAGTGTATCAACAAGTTCATTGAGGATAGGGCTAAGTATCTAGACGGCTATGCCATATGGCACGCTCGCTACGCCACTCACGGCTCTAACACAGTTGATAACTGCCACCCTTTCAGGGTGGGAGATGATGAGCAGACGTATCTAGCACACAACGGCATACTGTCCGTGCTGGAAAGCAAGGGCGAGATGCGTAGTGACACACGCATATTCGCAGAGGACATCATGCCTGCTATCGGCGGTGTCGCTTCTCTCGATAATCCGCAGGTATGGAACATGCTTGAGGACTTCACAACAGGTTCTAAAGTTGCGTTCCTTACTGTCAACCCCAAAGCAGAACATCAACTCTATCTTCTCCATGAGGAAAAGGGTGGGTTTGACTCAACAGGCGTGTGGTGGTCTAACACCACCTACGAACTGGAGAGTTGGTATTCTCGCTTTGGTGCTACCTCATACGCCACGCATGCTCTCTCATCACTCACCAAAGAGGAATATGACGCTGGCGAATGGCTAGAGTGCGGTATCTGTGACAATGTCACGGATTATTGGGTCGCTATGAAGAACAATGCTGACTCATTCTGCGTTACATGCGGCTCGTGTTACATGTGTAGTATGTATAAGACCAACTGCTTATGCTATCAAGCAGAAACCAAGCCGTACGATAATCGTACAGGCTACGACATACCTGCTTGGGGGTGGTGAGCATGATAAAGGGTATGATGGTTAGTGGCTTTGTAGTTCGTGCTATCAAGCATGTTGAACACGAGCCACTCTCCTATGGACTGTTTCCAACTGTGGAAGCAGCAGAAGCGTGGGCAGAAAAGATGATATTGCCTAATGTCATCGAGCCTGTCTATACACCTGCGTACAGTCGTGGGTAAGTGGAAACCTGTACCACCGACTCCTTACTACCTTAGTAAGCGAGCCGAGATGTTTTCTGCTAGTGCGTCCAAAGCATTAGCAGAGGGCAGAGTGACAGACCACTCTGCTCTGATGCTCAAAGCCATTGAGTATCGCAACCTAGCGGGACAACTACCGCTAGAGAAAGAAGCCAATGACAACAATATACAAACAGCGTGAGTGCTATAAGTGTGGTGTGGGTTTAGTTGTACCGCATTACGACGATAGCACTTATGCGTATTGCCAACCATGCGCTTTCTCCAAGATAGGGGAGCCGTACGATAATCGTACAGAACGGAGTGATGATGATAGATAATCACTTTCCTGTCCTATCAGAGAAGCCGTCATGCGCGGACTATCCTGCTGAGTGGTGGTTCCCTGATGAGCCACGCGGAAACAATAAGCGCTGGTCGCGTACCCCTGACGCGATGAAGGCTCGTAGTATCTGCGAGGCTTGCCCTGCTCTAATGGAGTGTAGGAACTATGCTCTTGCGTATTCTGGTCTTTCTGGAATATGGGGTGGTCTTGACCACATAGAGCGTCAGAAACTACAAGAGAAGTTAGGCATTACGCCTATCTTCATGATGAACACTTATGACAATACTGTGTTCGCAATACAGAAAGGAACAGATGAACGAGGATAGCGATAACTACTTCATTGAGTCCGTTAGTGAGCAGTTAGCACTTATCCTATGGACTTCCCTTTCGACCCTAATCGCCGTAGGCATGGTGCTTGCGGTGGCTCTCTAGTGTACGATAATCGTACAGAAAGTAATAAAGTGGACCCTAAATACAAAAATATAACTGTCCAACTAACAGGACAAGACGGCAACGCTTTTGCTATCATGGCAAAGGTATCGGGCGCTCTCCGAAAGGAGAGTGTTCCCGAAAGCGAGGTAGAACAATACCTCTCTGAGTCAATGGAAGGTGACTACGACAACCTTCTGAGGACTGCTATGAACTGGGTTAATGTAGAATAACCCAACTGTACGATAATCGTACACTAAGCCCTTACCGCTTCGGCGGTAGGGGCTTTTTTATTGTCCTGACACTCGCACCCTTTACAGAACTCATGGAGTTCGTTAGCGAGGTTCACATGCCCAAGTTCGCGCTTGTGCGCTTCCCAGCGGCACGAGCCGCAAAGGTTTGTGTTGGGCATATCGACAGACATAGCCGTTCTACTTAGTCTCCTCCGCAGGGGACTCGTCTTCTGCAAAAACTATCGTGTCATTAAATGAATCAATAATACTCTTAAAGAGTTGAGGAACCATCTGATGAACTTCGTTCCAGGAACGCACCTGTGCTGTTAGAACACTGGCAGCAAAAAGCGCATCTTCAATAAGTTCAGTCTCTTCTTCAGTTAGAGGGTTAGTCCAACTCTTGGAGTCCACCTTCTTCCGTAGGTTCTCCAATGCTGTCAATACTCTCTCCGATGTGATTGGCGGCTTCATCTTCTGTGTAGTCCCGCTCTCTGCGGGGCTTAGACCCGCCTAATATGTTAAGCAAACTGTTAATTGCTCTGTTGACTCTCATTCTAGCAGCATCATCAGATATCTGGAGTTCTGATGCTACATCTGAGTTCTCCATGCCATCACCGAATCGCAGATACAGAATGTTGTATTGTTCATCAGGTAACTTCTTCATGGCTTTGTCAATGTCACTCATCATCGCAAACCAATTACCGCCTTCACTAGCCACCTTCTTGGTGGCAGTAAATCCTAAATCAACCATAGAAGGAGCAGAAGAATCGCCCCTAAGAACAGCAGGGATAAGGATTTCCAATACCTGACGGTCATAGTAATAGTTATCTTCAACACGATAACCAACAATGCGAGCCTTCTCTTTTTGGCAGTAATCCTTTGCTGCATTCCTAAGAGACCTGCTAATAAGTTTAGTTGTTTCTTTGCCATCTAAACTTTCCCACGCTTTCAACTTCTTGGGGTGGGTCAGGAACCATAGCCATAACTCTTGGCGTATGTCTGCTGATTCCACCATGTGGAACTTACGGGAGAACTCATAAGCGATAGCGCCTACAAGTCCTTCGTATTGTTCTATTACCATGCGTACGTCTTACCCTCCACAGTGAATGACCTACCGATAATTGGAACAGTCACAGGGGTAACGTTACTGCGACGGATGTACAGAATGGCAAAGCCTTGCTGCCAGTTAGCAGCACCCGTGGATAGGTAGTCTGCTTTGTTCAAATCCATCAAGTGCCCGACTTCAACTCCAAAGAGTCTTGAACTAATCCGCCCATTGTATCCGACGTGGTAATGTTGGATACCTTGGCGGTGGGTGTGTCCACATACGACAGATAATCCGATACGTCTCGCAAGGTTAAGCGCAGTTCCTCCCGAAGTTTGTAGAAGGCTTCCTTCGTCTCCGTGTGCAAGAGCCCATCCTGGGGCAAACTGCCAGATTTTATCGTGATACGTAATATCGAGTTCACGGTATCGGAGCAGTTCCTCATACTCCAAAGCGCGGAGGCTAGCAAGTGCAGGGGCATACTTTGATATGTAGTGGTCGATTCTGTCGCCATGATTACTCCTCATAGTGTGGAATGGCTTGTCCCCAAGAACGTCCTTGAAGCCTTCCATAATGTCAGATGTTTTATCTAATCCTGATTGTAAAGTCTTGGCGTACTCGCCTGCTCTACCTTTGTTCCAGCGAGATGGTTCAGGGCTATCAGCCTCATCACCTACGCAGTACAGTTCATCAGGTTCAAAATCATATACGAAATCCTGAAGTGCTGTGATGGCTCTGGCATCATGGCTGGGAGCCTGTATATCAGAAAGTACTACTACCCGCTTTACTTTCGATTTCTTTTTGCTCACGCTTTCTTCTTTCGTTTCTTGGCAGGCTTCTTCTTGGCTCTGCGCTTGTTCTCCATAGCCACGTTGTCAGACTTAGAAACAACACGAAGATTAGACTTGCGGTCATCACCAGCACGTCCCTTGTTGTTCTTATGGTCTACTTCTTTATGGCGAGGAAGATTCTCTCCAGTGCTGTCTTCGTAATCAACACGGGCTTTGTTAGAAGAAGTAGTAACAACTTCCCCATTCTTCTTGCGACGTTTGAAAACATAGATAGGTCTACCACCGTTCTGCTTACTGCCTTTGTAAGGTCCAAAGCGTTTAATCATTGTCCCATTGTCCTCTCAGCACTAGCAATCCTATGATTGCGTAGTTAGCCATGTCTATGAACGAATCTTCTAAAGGCTCGTTCTCAGGTTCCTTGTTGTTATCTATTAAGTTGTTTATCCGAGCAAGTTTATCATGCATACGCACACGCAAGCCGTTCAAAGGACCGCCAGGACTTTCGGAAATGTTCTTGGGTCCGTAGTCGTTATGCTTCTTTATGAGAAGTTCAGCGAGCGAGTCGTAGGTGTACCACACGACCAAATCAAACTTGCTTGGCTCGTCATCATTTAGTTCCATTGTCATTAAGGAACCTTTCTAGTTGGTCAAACATATTCTGTGTACCAGTGATTACTTCAGCCTCTTCCACGAACTCCTCAAAGTCTTCACCACTAGCGTTAATCATCATGAGTGTGACACTCTGAGTCAAGCCGTAGGCTTCTTCCCAGTCCTTATCTAAGATGTAGTTGGTAAGTTCACCCAAGAAAGTAAAGAGATTGAAGTTATAGCGTGGGTTGAGTTTAACCATCCAGTCATACTCCACACCGAAATGGTCCATATACTCAAATAGATTACCTGTCTTGAAGTTATCCTTCTTGCAGGCAAATGTGCCATCGTCTTCAGGTAATAACATTATTGAGCACCCGCTATCTTTTCTTTGAAGTAGTCTGAACCGTGAACTCTATAAAGGGAGTTGACATCTTCGCCTTCGGGTGCTTGGATAATAACAAGATTAGACAACTCTCGGGAAAGGGACTTGCCGAACTCAGAGCCCGCATTATCTCCATCTGCGAAGAGGAAAACCTTATCGAAGTCAGCCAAGAGCCGAGTGTAATGTTTCTTCCAATTATTAACGCCAGGGACACCAACCGCTGGTATGTTGCATACCATATCCAAGGTGATGGTATCGATTTCACCTTCACAAATGCAAATGTATGACGATGCACGGAAAAACGCTCCCACGTTATACAAGTGTGTCGTAGCCCCAGCCAAGCCCATGTATCGTGGCTCTTCGTGTCCGAGACTTCTGAATCGAATGTCAACCACACCTGACTTTGTAAGGTACGGGATAGCGAGCCGATTCGTATACGCTTCATGACCAGTTAGCGGGTCTAAGACGACGCCCAAGCGTGCCTTCTCCGCTGCTTCCATTGTGATTCCCCGTTCTGCGAGGTAATCCTCCGCTTCGTGCAGAGCGCTGTGGTAATACTTTGCCGCTCTCATCAAAGATTCTTTTTGCGATGTTGACTGCTTCACGAAACTCCACTCCTTCTTTAGCCATAATTATAGCATACGCATCACCTTTTATCTGACATGCAAAGCAACAGAAAGCATTCTCATCTCTTGTCGCTGAGGCACTGTTGTGCCTATCGTCATGGAAGGGACACTTCATTGAGAACCACCCATGTCGAGTCGGTACTCGGGCGCCGTAGTGCTCTAAAACTACTGATATATCAGGCTTTTCCATCGATTGCCTTTCGTAAGAGTTCTACCCACACTGACACTGGAAGCGTAGCATACCAGTCAGCAGGGTTGCCTTTACCCTTACGTTTATGAATGACAACTCCCGTCCATGCTTTGGAGTTTTTAGTTTCAACTTCTAATTCTGCTAGCCAACCAGCCAAATCTAACTTGGCATGGTTCTTGATTTCAATACAGACACCATTGATGCCTGAGATATCACCTTTATCTAAAGTGGCTCCCGCAAGCCGTCTTTCTGCGTACGGGAACCACTCTTGTAGATATTTAACTACGTCTCGTTCTGCTTGCGAACCCTTAATCTTGGACTTGCTTGACATTAGTACCAGCCGTTCCTTTGCCAAAAAGCCCACGCCTTTGAGGGCGTGTCGTAACGGTGGACAATGTATTTAATCCCCATATTCACTTGGTATTCAATTGTTGAGCCTTGAGGTGTACCCAATACTTGGGCAATACCATAGGCAGATGAGTGAGGGTTCTTGGCTTTCCAGTTCCAAGCAGACTCCTTACCCCATAACTTCGCTAACGCTGACCATTCACGGTTAGGATTGCGAAACATCTTATTCACTTTTTCTTTTGCATATGTCCTTGCATACAATACTGGACTTGCCATAACGGCTTCTCTGTCAGAAATTTTTCTGACCAAAGACTCCGTATGAGTAGTCTTGATGAGCCACGCACCCACACCGTGGGGCATAGTTGCCACAAATATTGCAATCGCGGACATTATTGTTACTGTTGTCAGTTTCATCTTTACTCCTCAATGGGTGCGGTTGCCTGTGTTCCACAGTCAGCACACTCCATATCTAGAAAATACATCCCAATGGTGTTGTCTTCTGCAAAGACTACCTTGAGATTCCATACGAAACTCCCACAGATGCATACCGTAGTTGGATTACCACGGATATCCATCGCCTTGTCATAACTCGGTTTGAGTTCTGAGATTGGTCTGGACATTAGGACCTATCTGGGATATCTGATACGTCCATGATTTCAGGGTTAAATTGCAACCAATGAGCCGTACCCCCTGAGGGGTCTGCTTTGCCATATCGGTTCTTTACGGGCGCGACGGCTATATATCCTGGCGCGTCGGAACCTACCGTGCAAATCAGCGCTGGCAACTGTGCCACCATACCCTGCAAAGCAGAACGTGGTTGACACGGAGTACCAGCATACGACTCTTTGGTGTGATGTAGTACGAGAATAGCAGAGTTCGTATCTCTTGCGAGATATTTCAACTCTTTGATTGTGGAACGCATGCCCGCAAACTCTTCTCCCCCATCGTTGGAGATGTCCATTAAGTTGTCTACAACGATAAGAGTTGGAGCACAGCCCCACAACTCTTCAAAGGCTAGCACCTCTTGGTCTAAATCAGCCAGCGTTGGTGCTGACTCAAAAGACCAAAAGACATGCCCTGAAGAATCATTGATGATTTTCCGTGACTCTTCGACTTTATCAGAGAGCATAACTTCTGCCTCTGTTTGAGTCTTGCCAGTAATCATGGAAAGTAGGCGCATAGCCATAGTATGCGCGTTTGTGTCGGCACTTACATACAACGTCGGTACTTTGGTACGCAACGCTATCGCAAGTGCAAGTGTCGACTTACCAGCACCAGGGGTACCAGCAATCATCGACACTTCCGACCTGCGAAAGATTATCTTGTTGTTGTCAAGCGTACGAAACACCGAGGGTAGTGGTTCACCACCGATGTCCGCGCTACCAACAGCACGGGCAAGGGTTCTCATGTTTTAGAATGTGCTCCATTCAGGCTCATTCCTGCGAAGGAATATCGCATCACATTGGTCAGGTGTTCCCTTTGGAGTAGGGCACATATAGCCCTTCCAAGGACCCTTAGCACTAGAACCTTGACGCTTGGTCATAGGACCATGCTTGCAACTACGTCCTGTCGGAGCAGTTGATGGTGTTGATGTTTGTGGTACAGGTGATACAGGTGTTGTGTTAGGGAACTGTGCTCCCACGTTAGCAACTGCCTGCTCAAATGATGGTGCTCCTTCGATAGAAGTAGCCATCGTAGTTAGTATTGATTCAGCACCTTCAGGACCAAGCACATCTGAAAGATGTGTCTTGAAGGAAGCAAAGTCATCTCCTGCGATGACAAAGATTCTTCCATCAGGCAACTTGCTGCTTACTTGGAAAGTGGCGTTAGCCATTATTCGTATCCTTTCGATTTATTTCCATTCATCCATTTGCAATAGGATAGCACACCGCAACGACCGCAAGAGTTCATGTTTGGCAGGAACGTCTCAGTCTTTCGCATTTTATCAAAGCCAGTCAAGATTTCTTCTACTCGCTCTGGTTGTAAATGTTCTAAATCCCACAAGGAGATACTACCAGTACGTGCATCCCAGAAGCCTGCTTTGTCGACAGTGAGACCCTGTTTGGAAAGAGCCCAACCGTAAACTGCCAACTGCAGAGGGTGCTTCTGAGATGACGCACCAGTTTTGATATCGACGAGGACCCTATTCCCGTCGTAATCAGTCAGCACACGGTCAATGGCTAGTTTCACCGTAGTGCTTCCTACAGAAATCTCGTATTGCTTCTCAATAAAATCTTCGTACACTGACCAGCCACGGTCGGGAGCCATGAACTGAGTCCAACGCTCAAACATCCATAGACCTTCGCCATACCACCATGACATATCTTCACGAGAGCGGAACTCCCATGTGTTCATGTCACCGTGTAGTGCTTCGTCTTCTTTAACCTGATTGAACCAGACTTTATTCCACAGTTCATCAATGTTGTTAGTGTCACCAAGTTCACCCTTGTCAAAGAGTTCTGTGGCTTTGTGGACAGCAGAACCGCCTGTAAACCAAACAGCGTGCTTCTCAGGAACTTCTTTTAGTTTAGTTAAGTAATACTTCCAACCACACTCTAACCAAGTGTTGAAGGAAGAATAGGATATATGTTTAGGTAATTCGCTCATGACTGAAGTGTAGCACAGTCATAGCACTTCGTGCAGACGAAATCATTTGTCTCATCTTCGTTGTATACCTTTGAACGGAATGGAACTTTAACTTCGCATTCCATGCATTCAATCCCACCAAAGAATTCTCTCCATGGGTCGTCGTGAATAATTAATGATAGTTCGCTCATTCCCAAACTGTATCACAGTTGGGACAATCTTCGCAGTCTAAATCGCACTCTTCCCAGCCCAGCCACTGCCCTTGAAGTGAATCGGATTTGCCGAAAATACTTTGAATAAAACGTTGCCACAATAACCGCAATTGATTTCTCCTTCGTGGTTTAACGGAAGATTAATTTCTTGTGTATCGCCGCATGAGCGGCATTCGTAATCGTATGTTGGCATGGTTACCTTCCTATATGCCTGAACCCCAGATTCTAAGAAATGCCCCCCCTACCCCCCCAAAAAATTGAGGTGGCAAGGGGGCTGGGTCTGGCTTATGCCGTCACCCCGTCATCTGAAGTTTCTGCCCCACGGTTTCCCGTGAGAAAAATATACCACATAGAAACAAAAAAGACCCCCCAACCAAAAGTCAACCTGTGTAAATTGACTTTGAGTTGAGGGGTTTTTAGCCTCAGGGGTATATATCTATACCCCCAAGAACTGAAAGTGTCTCAAATCGCCTTAAAACCCCCTTAAAAGGGGTATTCTAGGACTAGTTTGAGCCGCGTCCAAACTCGGCTGCTGAAGGGTCAAGCCACTTCAATACTGGACCGAGGAAGCCCGTTAGGGCTGCTGTAGCAAGAACCTTAAGGTCGGTCTGACCAGCAAGGTAAAGAGCGACAGCGGAAGCCGCTGCAGCGCGGAACCAAGTAAGTGCTACTTGTTTGAATTGCTCCACTAGATTGCCTTTCGTTTAGGTTTATGGACAGGGCAGCACGTGCATACTGCCACTGGGGTAGAGGGTACCACTTTTTTCTTAGGTTGGGGTTGAAGGACAGCCAATACCTGATTCACAACTTTAGGCTGGTTTAGCCACCAGAACCAAGGGCTAGTGTCATTAGCGAAATCAGGGCGAATAGAACAATGAAGGTGCTTATTGTGAGGGTTACTACCCACGTACTTTCTGTTACCTTGTTTAGCCTTTTCACGAGACCATATCTTGCCTTGGAAAATGAGATACGAGACACGCTCATCCTCCTTTAGTTTTTCAAATATAACGGCACAGTCGACCCCATTGGCAGGGTCGTGGGTCAAATCAACAGCAAGACCCGTGTTGTGGTCTGAATTCGGACTGGCTTTCTGATGCGCCAACGATGGCAATAATCCGTCGGACAGTTTCTTGCGCTTCGGAAACAATGCTGTCGCTTGACGAAGCACAGCAATAGCAGCAGGACTCGCGACCTTGACTACAGGTTTCATTCATTTCCTCAATACTTCTTTGACTAAATCGGTGAGTAGGTCTACTTTTTCTTCAAGGTTATTCACCTTGTCTTTGAGACTTGACCCGCCATTGGGCTTAAGTTCTGACAGATAATGTTTAGTTAAATGCTTCACTCCCACAGCAAGTGCCGTGACGAGAGTGGTGACGGATACGGCTAATCCAGCCCAATCAGCAGGTGACATGTTATACGGTCCTTAGGGTAATTTCAATGATTCCACCAAAGCCAGAAAACCTTTTATCGGGTGGAGTCAGACGGGTAAATGAAAGTTGTTCAATCGTAACCTGGCGAGCCTCACCAGTTGAGGTGGTGAGGTCTTGCCATTGGAGCACGTCACCATTGGCTTCAGCATTTTCCAATGCACGAAGGCGGTCAAGCGCTCGACCCTCATATCCTGTGACTACATTGAACCTATCGGTTTCAACATCGTAACAGAACACGGGAAACTTCAATACTCGCTGACGTGGTGTAGCGATAGTGGCTTTGGCTTGGTATCCCTTGAAAGTAGGACCAAGGGAGGAAGTAGTGCCATCACGGTACAAGGTAAACTTGTAGGCTACAAACTCTTGAGCATTCTCAGGCTGGGTTGTAGACACTTCTTGTGACGGAATAGACGAATCATATGAGATGTGGTCATACTCTGTACCATCTTCTGTCACAGTAGCAACTGTCATAGAGCCATAAGTAAACTGACCTCTACCAATAATGCGGCGGAAGTTCTTAGGTTCTAGAGTGTTGTAGCGAATGTTTCCTGTTTCAATGTATCCGTTAGTCACCAGAGTGCTGGCATCTTCGAGGTAGGTATAACCTACGTTAGTAGCAAATGCGATACGGTTGGTATTACCAATGAAAGAGCAAGCAGTTGTTTTCTTTCCTGTAACCCCTCCATAATAAACATCGTTGGCATAAGCAAAACGTAAGGTTTCAATCTCAGCACCAAGGTCAATGCGTGTTAGACCAGGTTCCCCATCAACATTGGTGGTTGCCCAAGCAAATCTGTCACGTGTAGCAAAAGCATAGACAGGTTGGCTAGTCTCCACAATGAGTGGACCATAGTTTAGTGAGCCGTCTTGGTCTGATACAGCAGCCACACGGATACCTTTGCTGGTACCAATAAGCATGTAGCCTAGATAGTAATGGATTGCATGACAAATTTCACCAGTAGGTAATTCTGCTGCTGTAATAGCCGATGTAAGGGTTGGCATAGAACCAGTAGAAACATTAAGAGTATATTTTTCAATCGTAGATTGAATGCCGTTATAGCCAGCAAGATAGATAGCAGGACCAGAAGAGGTCACGCTGGTATAAACATGGGTAGTAGATGGATTGGTGTAGACTGCAGTAGGCATAGAACTTGCCGTAGGAGCAAACTCATACACTTTGTTGTCAGCCGCCATAACGATACGATTCTTGACGTATTCCATAACTGCATTGGAGACAGTTCCAATTTCATCAAACATAGCAGTATTGGAGGTAGACGAGTTTCCAGTCAAGGCTTTCTTGTATACGGTTTTCTTAGTTGCTGTATTAGTAATCCAGTAAGCATTAACACCATCGTCGCAGATAGCAAATACCTTAGAATCGGTACCAGAGTTATAGTCAATAAAGTGAGTTTCGTTGCCGTTGCTATCAATCTTGTCTACATCATATTCATCGTGTAGCAAAACGCCTTCATAGGTAGACCATTGAATAGCACGTAGGTGTTGTTGGGTAACACCATTAGAGGCAATGTCGCCTGTAGTTTGATGGGTTTGAGTACAGTTCTTAAGAAGAGTTGCTTGTCCCTTGGTCCATACATTGACACCCTTAGAGTCATGGAATCTGTAAAGTACAGTTTCTCCAGCAGATGGGTCATAGAACTTGATTCCAGAACCATTATGGAAAGATGATTGGCTTCGCAGCCACCATCCAGTCAGAGATTGTTCTCCTGGCTCACTGCCATTATCAAACTGTTCCTTACGGAACGGTGCTGTCTGGCGGATATAAGGACGGCTATCAGAGATAGCATAGAAGAACGGCAGACCGCCAACGGCTGTATCGTACGATACGGTTGTGTTTTCCCAAACTGCTGAAGATGAAACGATACCTAAGTCAACTGCAATAGACCGCGTAGAGCGACCTTCGGTAATATCACGACCTGCCATTGTTCTCCTTTAGTAAGAATCCAATATCTTCAATAACGTCAATATGGTCATCTACGCTTCTTCTGATTGGGAAGATAAAGTCCACCACTTGTTTTTCCAGTCTGTTCTTCTCTTGCTTTTTCTTTCAAATGTTCCATTGACCAGTACAGCGCATAGTACCCAAAGTCAAGACTAAATCTCTTCATGTGTTTGACCAAGGCACCAGTATGTGCTTTTAGTTGTATGCCAGCCTGTTTCATCTTGCGGAAGAAGATAATATCTTCACCCACGAATTCATCATCTGCACCACTGCCGTGTTGTTCAGCAAAGAACGACTTAGTTGGTAGTTTCTCTCTCATCTTTTCAACCACACTGCGGTGCATCAAGAAGAGTCCAAAACCAGCCAAGTCACAGTCAACTAGTTCCATCTCTGGAAGCGGATGTAGATACTGAATCTTATTCTCACCCAAGTCCATAAACACACAAGGGAACGGACGCATCGTGGTTCCCTCAGGTTCTTTGGAGATAAAGTAGACGCCGCTTACAGCAGGTGCTGTCTCAGCATCCGCTGCGTGCCACAATAGGTACAAAGCGTCTATGGTCAGCACTATGTCTGAATCAACCCAGAGAAGCCAATCAGACATGTTGTTGTCATACCAATGGTCAAGTAACCGTTGACGTTGTCTGCTAATTTGATTACCAGATACGCGTACAGTTTTGTCTATCTTCATGCCATTGGCTGGCGCAGCCAGGGTTACGGCTAGCAACCCTTCGGTAAACTT
>Ga0209972_10000593_pt1 | contig 35938 bp, 83 predicted proteins | sample NOAtaG_7_FD_187302 | JGI IMG/M metagenome (GOLD analysis project Ga0209972, IMG submission 187302) | Freshwater lake microbial communities from Lake Erie, under a cyanobacterial bloom - NOAA_Erie_Diel1S_2200h metaG (SPAdes) (version 2) | ecosystem: Environmental > Aquatic > Freshwater > Lake ...
TTTTGGACGCTGATAGATCTAATGTAACAAAGGGTGAATATCATTTGCTAGTATTGGATTATTTATTTAAGAAATTTGATAGTGATACTACTAAAAAAGATAGTGAAGAAGTTGATGAATGTTTAGATTTTGATAATTGTGAACAATGTGGTGAAAATGCATGGGATGGACGAATTTGTTATTCATGCGGCTTGAAACATATATAAGGATTGATATGACCATTGATAAATCTAAATTAATATCTGCAATAGAATCTCATTTGCGAAGTGAATATGTTGGAAAATCTACAACTAGTTATCCTAAAGATCGTATCATTACAGATGTAAGATGCGAGATTGATGAATCAGAAGCATATTTTGAAGGCGGCGGGATGTCTTATATAGATTTTAATGTTCAATTTTTAGTTAAATCCCCAAAAGGAAAATCTATTAAATGGATTGACGCAGATATTTCTTATTGATATGAATAAACCTATAGGAGCAACGCAACAGCAATTAGACGAACATAATATTGAATGGGTATTATGCGGTGGGTACAACATTGGTATGAACAAAGAGCCCCAAAAATGGGCATTGCGTCATAGCAGTGAATATGAATGGGCTAAGGAACGAACAATGTTGTTGCAAGAAATTGCTGAATTAACTAAGGACGCTAATCATTTAGCAATGTGCATCGACACATTTCATGCCGACGAAGAAACATATAAAATCATGGGTAAATATGTAGCTCATTTGCCAAAAACATACAAGAAAGATATTCCTTGGCCCGATCCATTAGATCGCAGCGAAATTAAAGATTCAAAAGAAAAACTAGATCAAAATTTTAAAGATGGTATAAGATACTTTCAAGGTTAATGCAGTAAATGAAAAAACCAAAACTAGCAACCCTTAAAGATCGCCTTGACAATCCGCTAAAAGACGATCATACTGCCCTAGAACAGTTGGCAAAGACTCTACCTTTGTCCGACGCTGCCAAGAAAAAATATGGTAAACTATCCAATAAAAAGTCTCGACAATAAATTTACTTATGGAATAGGAATAAATGATAATCATAAATCAGATCCTAAGATTATTATTCAGCTTTCTGACATTGACAATCAGCAGCAAGTTCGCGTATCTATGAACCGCGAAGAGTTTTATCAATTTACGGATAAATTAAAAGAGTATTATCTTCATTATTTTTAATATGTTCTTCAATAAAAAAAGCCCAAAAATCGCAGATATGACTGCTCCAGTTTACGCACTTACAAAAAAGAATAAAATTAGTTTATGCATTACATATCTTCAAGATGGTAAAGTCTATACTAGTGATTATCATTACGAAGTTGCGACTAATAATGCCGAAGAGATGGATAAGAATTTAGAAAAGATCAGAGAAGATTTGCGATTGATAGTAGATGATATTTACAAACAATTAAACGACAAAAGCATCGACTATATTTACATTAAAGAGCAGTCTTTCATTCTAAATAAAAAAGACTTCTTGAATTGCATTATTACTACAAAACCTATTGATTAATACATGAGAGCATATCTTGACTTTCGGCATTCTGATGAAGTTGCCGATCATTTTGATAAGATTGGTTTCGGCGCGAAGATTACCAATGCTTATGAACTGGAGAATGGATTTGTTGCTGTTGTTGTTGATTGGAACAGCAAGACAGATTCTTATAAGATCAAATACGCTAAACAAGGTTGTTCAATAAATTCAAGCACCAAAAAAGTTGGCACTGAATTGCAGTTCCCAGATTTTCCGTATAGAAAACCAAAGATGGGCAGCGTTTATTATCCCGGCTTTGAAGTTATGCTAGACTATAATGATTCGGATAAAAAAATGGAATATGTATGCTTTCAAAATTACAAATACGAAGCGATAGTTTACTTTGCCCCCGAAGGTTGGAACGAGAGAAAAAACTGTAAGAAAATAGATTTCTAATTATGAGCCTACAAAAACAATCAGAAATCGCCGCTGATTTTACGAATAAGCTTTTAGATCTTATTAGTAAAACCAATAAACAACTACAAAAAGCAGGAGGAAATCCTTCAATAAATAATATTTATATCACTTATATACCACGTTATCCTTGGGCTGAACAAGATCGCATTTATTTAAAAGTTTTAGTTAAAACAGATTCAGAAACAAATAACAGCATTTCAAGTTTTGCTGTAGAAATTACTAAATAATTATGACTGAAGAACGCGAAAAATATCTCGTAGAAAACTTCCCTCTCATTTACAAAAAAGAGGAAGGATCAAATGACCCATACTCTCTTTTTGGATTTGAGTGCGGAGATGGATGGTTCCGCATCCTCTACTGGCTCAGCAATCACATCCAAAATAAGATAGACCAAAATAACAGATGGGCTGAAAAATACCCAGATCAATACAAAAAAATTGAACAAGTTAAAGCTGTACAAGTAAAAGAAAAGTTTGGCGGCTTGAGATTCTATTATTGCGGTGGCGATGAGCAAATTGGTGCTGTGATTTCTTTTGTGGAGGAAATCAGTTATTCTATTTGCGAAACTACTGGTAAATTTGAAGATGTCGGTCACAATACCAAAGGCTGGATTAAAACCCATCATGCCGAACTTTCTAAATCAAAAGACTTTAAATTTGTTGATGACGAAGAACTCCGTAAACTGAATCTAGGAAATAATTAATTATGCCCACAGGATATACAACTGATATTTATAACGGCAAAGATGTTTCTTTTAGAGATTTTGCCTTGAATTGTGCGAGGGCGTTTGGTGCTTGCATTATGCAGCGCGATGACCCTGCTGATGAAAAGCCAAAGATCATGCCAGAAGAGTCTTATCATACCGAAGAATTAAAAAAACTCGGCAAATTCAAAAAGCCCACAAAGGCTGAATTTGATAGTTATGTCATAGAACGAATTGCTGATTGCAAAGAAACCATCGACAAAATGAAAAAATTGCAAACAGCTTATAACAAAAAAATTGAAGAAGCTCAAAACTGGAATCCTCCAACTCCAGAACATGAAGGACTAAAGAAATTCATGATTCAGCAATTAACTGAATCTATGCTATTTGATTGCAGCTATGATCATTATGAATCAGAGCTAAAGAAATTGAATAAAATGACGTATGATGATTATTTTGAGCAGCAAAAGCAATATCACAAATGGAAGATTAAATATCATATTGAGTATTTAGAAAAAGATCTAAATAATATTCGCAAACGTAATAAATGGATACAAGATTTGTATAATAGCCTATGATGAAAATAGTAATCAAAGTAATACTCTTAGAATTAATACTTAATGCTATTTGCATAGCTTGTGTCTATTATCTATGGAATTGGGTAATGCCAAATTTGATATTAGCGAAGAATATTACTTTCCTTGAGGCTTGGGGATTGCGTACTTTAGTGCAATTTTGTACATGGCGCAGAGATTATAATAAAAAATGAAAGCTACCTTTGATTCCGAAGGCTACGTTACAGACGAAACGCTTTCTTTGATTTCTTATTGGTATAGAAATAATAATTGGGAGCCTGAGTCTTTCTTAGCTTTTGCTGAGAGTGCATTTAATAAGCACTATGGAAAGTGGGAAGTTATTGATAATTACGATAAACTTTCATCTTTCAATTGTAAAAATTTTAAGGCATTAGAAATCGCTACTGGCGGCTGGGGCAGTAATGAAGCGGTAGTTAATGCCATGCAGAGGGCTATCTTTTGGAGCGTTCTTTGGAAGGCTTCTTTTTCTGGAGGATTATTTATTCTTGACTTAAGCACGATCAAGCCCACAAAAGACGAGAAAAAAATCTTGACTTCCGCCTCAAAAGGCTCATAATAAGAGCGTAAGATTTGGGTTCCCGTAGCCGAGAAGAGCTTCTACCTCTTTAATCGTAAATGGAGCTGAAAATACAGGTTCGACCCCTGTCGGGAACGCCACCTTAAACAAAGAATAATACCACTCTTCAAAAGAAATAAATCTCTCCTCTTCGTCACAAGGGCATTTTTTAGCAATCCAATTTCTTTTTAGAGCAAATTCTTCTCCGCAGTATTGGCAGTTCATCTCTTTTCTTTACCTTTTGCAAGTTCCAAAATAGTTACAATTATATTAAATGACAGAAACAATCCTAACTAAAGACCAACTATTCGACATCAACGAGTTCATCTACCAAAATGGACACGAATCTCTGTGGAGAGTTGGCGATAAACTAGAAAAAGTTCTTGGCGAAATTGCTATCTGCCCAGAAAAAGATAAAAAGATTAGCAAATTTTTGTCCAAGCATGGCACGAAAACAGTCCATGCCTTGAATGACTCTATTTTTACGCTAGTAAAAGATCTGCTTAAAAAAGAAGAAATGGTCGAACTGCAACCCGCATGAGCGAAAGAACTTTCATTTTAAATCTGAGTAAAGAAGAGCAAAGTCTTGTTGACGACACTGATATAATTAGCATCATCACCATAAGGATGATGGAGGTTTATTTAGAGATAAGCAATAAGCCAGAGATTTCGGTAGAGTTTTTAAGTTGTGTCAAGGCTTTCATAGACAAAAATCTTGTCAAAAACAGTAATTTTAATTACTCTATAAATGTTGATTTTGAAAAAGATTTAATTGTGTAATACAATACAATTATGTCGCGCCATGCAAATCTTCCTTTTCACATTTATGTAAATGTTGATAATAGATTTCTTGGAGAGAAGATGCCAAGTGGCTTTACCCCAGCCATTTGGCATTCTGTTTATTCAAGATCAAACCAAATATTAATGTGTCATGTTTTGCTTGAGTCCGGCGCAAACTGGAGTGGATTGCCGATTCAGGCTTTATCAACCAAAGACAATTTTGATTATCCAGAAGATGCTCTTATGCCTTGGGCAGCAATGGGAGATGAGTTAGACATCTTTCATTCTAAATACCTAGAAGGATTAGAATGCGAACCCATAGAAATATTTACAATAAAAGCTAGACATACTGGAATAATCTTTGATTGGAAAGATGGATTTAGTAGATATCCTCAAGAGCATAAGCCACTAAATATGATAGAACTAGAAAATGGGCAATTTGCTTTTCTTCCTAATAATTATTTGCTTTACAAAGACAAGCATTTCATCACAGAAGAAGCCCGATCTAATTTAAAATACTACAAGCGGGGCCAAAAAATCTATTGGGGACAATAAAAAAGCCAGCCTTTCGGCTGGCCTTTGTTTTATTATTGTTTTACTTTAGTGTTAATAAGTATTTTGTTTTGTTAACGCTTGCAAGGATTTCGTCTCTCAAGTTTAAAAGATCAGTATCTTTTTTAGCGTCTAGCATTGTTGGCAACTCATTAGTCAAATAACTAATCATTTGATTCATAAGATCCATTGGGGCTAGTGCGCTATAATTTTGAAGAGTCAAATTAAAATTTGTTTGAGCAACAATTCTTCCATTTTTGCCCATAAAAGTTTCAATAAACTCATCAATGTGTCCAGACAAGTCAGAGTAAAGACCATCCAAGCTCTTATGCTCTGAATAAGATGTAGTTTGCCAATGCAGAATTTTGACTTGATTTTGGAATGTTAGGAATTTTGTTAAGATATTCATAAATTTTATCTTTTAGAGTTGCCGGGGTAAGGTTTTAAAGATTTATTTAATTCTTCTGGAGTAAATATTTTGTCTTTAGTTATCATCGTTTCAACAGGATAATCAGGATGAATTGTTTTCTTATATTCTAATTGGAATTCCATGTCGTCTTCTGTGAAAGCCCCTTCTCTTTCTCCATGTTCTTTTTCAAAACTAGGCTCTACAATAGTTTTATAGGCTTGGTCTACTAATTTTTTATTATGGTCATTCATTATCAAAGGCGGCTGAAATAAAGCAGCATTTGTTAATTGATCAATAGTTTTGATTAAAACGTCGCCTTTCTTATAAGTGTCTCCATCATTTGTTACTCTATATTTAATAACTTGACCCATTTCATTTGGCAAATCTTGTACATCTTCTACTGTTCCTTCGCTGCCATAATGCTTGCAAGAGGGATTTATGTTTTTTACTTTTGAGCCAATTTCAAAGTCTCTCTCAAGGCCATTTTTAGTAATAGAAGCGAAACCTTCTTTTGGATACATAAGATATCCATGTATGCTATTGATATAATTTTCTAACAAAGCGATATCCGATAAAGCCCAAGGGTCAGAGCATCTTGATGCAATCATTGGATCAGACTTTACTGCTTGAATTAATTGAGCAAGTTTGTCTACTCCAGAGCTAAATATAGTGACCGCCATTTCAGCAGCTTCTTGAGTATGAAAGGTCATCTCTTCTTCGTCCTTATCAACTTCAATATCGTCCGCTTTCGCCAGTTCAGGCCAAATTTTAAGAAGTTCAGCTTGGTCCCAGAATGTTACTCCATCCCATTCTTCTTCTTCAGCTTGAGCTTTCTTTAGCGCATCTTGCTTTGGATAATCTTTATCGCCGGGTTTGGCTGGCTTATAACTCTGACCAAGACGTTCTTTTTTCTTTTGAATATTGTACCAGAGACCCTTTGCGGCTTCTGCTTCTAAACTAACAGTAACTTCTTCAGATCCTTTTACTGGCGCACCCGCTCTCCATTGATAGCAAGACCAGTAACGAGCCTTCCATTTAGGGCCGGGATTAGCGCAATTGTGCCTAGCTCTGAAGTTTTTTCTTCTAGCTGGGTTGTCTCTTTTGATTTCCATATTTGGATCACCAAAATTGACTTTTACTACGTTTCCTTTTTCGTTTTTTGTATAAACAGAAAACTTTTTTGGGCCACCGGGAGTTCTAAATGGCTTATTTAAAGTCTTTTTTTCTTTTGCGGCTCTGATTTGATCTGTGAAATTAAGAGTCATATTGAATGCTATTACACTTTTTCTATTAAAAGCCTTGACTTTTTTCTAAACGAAAGGAATATTGTTTTTGTAAAAAGTTCCATGTTTGTGCGATTTTGAGTCAAATAAGCGATTCTCAGATAACTAATGTAAACATTTTTAAGATTTTATGTATAGTTGATTCTATAAGTGTATTTGTAAATATGAAGATAGAATTGGGTTTACATATAGTAAAAAGGCTAAAGACATTAGATGAATTTGCTGACCTTGGCAGAGATGAATTAAAAGAAAGCGTAACTGAATTAATAGAAGAGCTATTAGAGGAATACGCTAATGATAATTGCACAGACGATGGAAATGATAACCAAGATGATTATGAATAAAGAAACCTTAAATGAATTACTAAAAGAATTGCTGTTAGCAGTTCTACAAGACGATGAAAAAATGAAAGAATTAGATAAATCAATAAACCCTAATTCACATAGTCAAGCCGTTCATTTAACAAAAACAATTCTTGAATATGTCAATCAATAAAGATAGAGAGCAAAGAGTTCAAGATATAGTAAATCGCGCTCTTGTTTCTACTCAAAGCGTTAATTGGTGGGAAAAAGAAATGGACGCTACGATAGCAGCAATGGAAAAGTGGGAATCTAGCAATCACCCTCAAGCAGAAAGAGAATGGAATAAGCTAAGAAACAAGTTAGAAACGCTAATTCCCAGAGCGCAAATGGAAATAGAAGTGATAAATAAATTAGAAAAAGAACTTGATGCTATTCAAAAAGAAATAGATGAAGAAGCGAAAAGCAAAAACAACAAAAAAGGCAAGCGGAAAAAAGGGATTTAATTTTTATCAGGTAATTTCGCAAAATAGGAAATTTAATTTCGGCGCATTCCCTCCTTCCAAGGAGGGTCTCGGCATGGCAAGGAGTTGGGCCGAGAAGATGACCGAAGAGACTGGTGAAAAGTGCGTGGTAAAAAAGCGTTGACAGGCGAGAAAATCTCTGAAACCCCCGTTTTTGCTGGGGTTTTCGCTCAAAAAATTTTTCAAAGTCGAGCTTGACCGCAGGGCATAAGGGTGTAGATTCGGTGGGTAGTCTGAACTCTAACTTACGTCTGCTGCATGATCGCTCTGGAAAAACCTTACACCGTCCGCAAGTCTGGCATAGAAAATGATGGCATCTCTTTCGGAATCAAGAAAGAGGGTCTCGCCCACATTTTCAACGTCCTTCGCAACCAACTCTACTCAAACAAGATTCTCGCAGTCATCCGAGAATACTCTTGCAACGCCTATGACGCTCAAGTCGAAGCTGGCAATTCAGACAAGCAGTTTATTGTGACTTGTCCCACCTTGGACGACCCCTCCTTCAAGGTGCGTGATTTTGGCCTTGGTCTGTCCCCTGAAGAGATTGCTGACGTTTACGCCTTTTACGGAGAGTCAACCAAGCGCAACAGTAATGCTCTGATTGGTCAGCTTGGCCTTGGCTCCAAGTCTGGTTTCGCTTATGGCGATAATTTCGTAATCAGGAGTTTTCATCAGGGGACTCTCTATACCTACAACGCTTTCTTGGATGAAACCAAGATCGGCCAGATACTCAAGATGTCTGAGGAGGCTACTTCTGATCCTGATGGTGTTGAGATTATGATTCCTGTTAGGATTCGGGATATTCACACTTTCAAAGAAACTATTGCTACTTTCTTCAAGTATTTCAAGAACAAGCCTCAAATTGCAAACATTGAACAGTCTTTCTTGGATACTTACTGGAAGACTAACGACCTAGTTCTTTGTGGCGAAGGCTGGCAGTTTTTGAAGTCTCGCAATTCTTGGGACAAGACTCCTTCCCTGATGATCATGGGAAATGTTGCGTATCCTCTGGATGGCAGTTCAGTTGATAACCTTCCTTCCGTTTTCCACTCTGATTTCATTGTGGAATTCAATATCGGAGAGCTTGAGGTTTCTGCGAGTCGAGAGTCCTTGCAGTTTTCCACTACTACCCAGAACGCAATCAGGAAGCGTTTCCAAGCTATCAAGGATGAAGTTGGCGCGAAGATCAAAGGAATGATTACAAATGCTAAAAGTCTTTTCGAGGCCAAAAGCATTTATAATAGTTTGACTTCTGCTCATGGTGATTTCTATCGTTTCCAAAAGCAGTTTTCTACTATCACTTGGAACAATATCAAAATTGATAATGATTATATTTCTGCTTCCGCTAACGTCCATAAGGGCTTTAGGCTTTTTGAGATTGTTAAGAGCAAGAGGTCAGAGCGTGTAATTTCTCGTATTGTTGAGAATAAGACTATTCGTTGCTATTCTTGGTGCAGGTTGTATGTCGATGACACTAACCATAAATTCATGCAGCGTTTGGCTCACTATGTCTTCGACGACAAGCAAACTGGGATTTCTACTATTTACGTCATTCAGTTCTTGAGCGAGCAAGCCAAGAAGGACTGGTTCAATGACGTTGGCATGGCAGAGTCCGAGATTCCTCTTGCTTCCAGCGAGAAGATTAATAAGATTGTTTATCCCAAGAACGCAAATGGTTCTTCTCCTGCCATTCGGGATACTAAGCATTCCATCAATGAGTTTAAGCTGAATCTTCAAGCCACAAACTCTTGGTATAAAGTTAAGAGCGATCAATTCTCTGAGGCTTCATTTGACTTCAACCAAGGAGGGGTTTACATTCATATCAATCGTTTCCATTGTAAGCGATTCTTTGATCCTGCTGACCTTGATTGCCTTACTGAACCTTCAAAATTCATTAAACTGCTGAATTATTCAGAGAAGGGTTTTGAGATCACCTACCCTGAAATTGCTTGTTTCAAGACCGAGACCGCAGAGAAAGCCTCCAAGAGTAAGAACTGGCAAAGCCTTGAGTCTTATGTTAAAGATTATATTTCTAAAAACTGGACTGATGGGCAATGCCAGAAGATTGCAAATTATATTCACCTTCAAGGTTTCTTGAAGGATTATCGCATACAATGGGAATACATGATTAATATCAAAAACATTCCCGCTATCACCAAGTTCCAAGATCTTGTTAAGTCTTTTTATCTGTTTAAGAAGAACGGATATCTTGATAAAGATACTTCTGATAATTTGATTGACGTATTCAATCGCGCTGGTTTCAAGGATACCGTTTGCGGCGGCTTGAAGCCTACTCACGACCTAAAGAAAGAAATTGAAAGTATTTTCAATAAATACGAAATTTTCAGAGCCGTTGAATGGTACGATGCCAAGGGTCCGAAAATCGTGCAAAAGTACCTTGAGCTTGAAGAAAAAGCCTTGACTCTCGTCCAAACCCAGCCATAATCCGCTTGTAGTCTATGAAAACACCTGCATTCATCCTCACCGAAAACTCCCTCACGGTTAGCCTTGAAGGGAAAACCTACACCATCAACTCCGGTCATCCGAGTTGGCGGCAAGCAATCGAATCCTTGAAAGCCAAGGATTACCAAACACTCAAAGAGCTTGTTTCCGTAAAGAAGGCGTTCGCCTCCTTTACTGGCAACAAGGTCCAAGTAGTTGACGGTCAGGTTTTCTTCAACGGAGAACCGATTCACAACTATCTCACCGACAAGATCCTCTCCTTCATGGAGAAAGGTCTGCCGCATGAAAGCCTCATTAAGTTCCTTGAGCGTTTGATGGCGAATCCTTCCCGCCGAGCGATCAACGAACTGTATTCATTCTTGTCTCACAAGAATCTTCCGATTACTGACGCTGGCACATTCTTGGCCTACAAGAGTGTCCGTTCAGATTACACCGATCATCATACTGGTGAGTTCAATAATTCTATTGGAAATACTTTGGAGATGACTCGCAACTCTGTTTGCGACGATCATAATCAAGGTTGCTCTGTTGGCTTCCATGCTGGATCGCTGGAATACGCATCTAGTTTCGGCGGTTTGGGTTCAGTCTTGCTGATTGTCGAGATTGATCCTGCTGATGTTGTTTCGGTTCCTTCTGATTGCAATTGTCAGAAGCTCCGCACTTGCAAGTATAAGGTTGTCGCTGAATATTCTGGCCCATTGCCAGAGCATTATACTAAAGATGCCGCATCCGCCTATGATATCGGCTACGAAGATGATGAAGATGATTCTGATCTTGAATCAGGCTGGGACGACGACGATGATGATTCCGAGGATGAAGTTTCCGTTACCGTGCAGGTAGGAAATAAATCTCATAAATTTGTGAGGGACTCTAAAGGTCGCTTCACGAAAGCAGAGTAAGTAGACTACATCTAGGGGGCGGGGGAAACCTCGCCCCCTTTCTAGTATGCAATTGGATTTTATTGGGGGGATTTACAATAATTCTCTTATTCAAGGAGATTTATTTGACGGGCCAATTGTTAGAAAGCCTTTTACTAAAGATGTAGAGGAGTTCTTTCATTCTATTAGCTCAAATGAAATAGAAGAGCATCAAAACTACTGGGATAAGCTGACCCCAGAAGAACCAGAGCAGAAGTTTCAGAGATATCTATTCGCTTTCTTGTCTGTCCATACTACATGGGAGAACAATGTAAAAGCCTACCTCAGAATAAAAGACTTCTGGAACTGGATGGGTAACGAAGAGGAATTGCGATCCAGATTAATTGAATGCGGAGTTGGGCTTCATAATAACAGAGTTAAATTTATTTCTGCTTTTTCTAAAGATTATTGGCAAAACCGCAAGTCAGAGTACGAAAAGAAATCAGAGTCTTGGACTGAATACAGAGACAGGCTTGAGAGTCGCATCTTGGGGCTAGGGCTGGCTAAAACTAGCTTTGCTCTGGAAATGCAGCATCCATTAGAAGCTCATTGCTTTTGCGCTGACACTCACCTTTTCCAACTCTATAAATTAAATCAATCCAAGCACGGCAGACAGTACAAGAATATAGAAGAGCATTGGCTTATCTGGAGCAAAATGTTTAATGTTCCTAGTTATATTGCTAGGGCTATATTTTGGAATAGAAAACAACAGCAAAAAAATTGTCACTACTGGGCTTATTGCCTATGACGGAAACTGTAAACAAATTAATTTCAGAGATAGAGTCGGAGCCGCTTTCTCAAGAAGAGGAAAAGAAGCTCATTAACATTTATCAAAATAAACTAGATGGCTGGTTTGAAGCAAAGACCAAGGTTATTCATTCTTGTTTATTGTACGTTGTCAAATGCGCTAATGAATATTCAATTCGCCAAGATAAAGTTGAAGATTTGATTAGCGAAGGCTCAATAGGGTTAATGGAAGCCTTAGATAAGTTTGACCAAAGCAGAGATATTAGATTCCTTACTTTTGCAAGTTATAGTATTAAAGGCAGGATGCTTAAATATTTAGCAAAAATTTATTTTAATACCCTTCATGTCCCGCAGGACGTAGTTCGTCTTGCAATTAAGGTAAAAAACTATATTCAAGAATATGAATTTCAACATTTATGCGCCCCAGAAAAGCAAGAATTAAAGGATCATTTTAATATAGACGATTTTAATCTTGGGTGCATCTTAACATTAATTGAATCTAAATCTTTATCTTTAGATTATAAGAATGATTGTGGCGCAGAACTCTACGCCGAATTAAAAGATGATGCAATCATTAGCCCAGATGCCGCCGCAGATTCTAGCGAGGTCTCAAAAATTGTAGAAAATATTATAGCTCAACTTCCCAAAAAACACAGATTTGTTATAAATAACAGATATGGCTTTAATAATGTCGAGCGCAAAGATCTTGCTTCTATTGGAGAATATCTTTCCTTATCAAAACAGAGGGTAGCTCAGATTGAATTTGAAGCTATTAAAATGATAAAACGAGAAATCAAGAAAAAACAAATTACAATAGAATGCTTACAGTAATTGGCTACGAGGGAACCGGCAAAGGACTTGTGCTTATTCTTTTTATTTGGGTTGCTCTTGTTGCTATCTGCTGCTTCATCAATGACTGAGCATGGGCCGTGCCAAGAGGACTTTAAACTATAAAAAATATTCCCAGAAAATCGCTCAAATGACGTTGACTTTTCGGTTAAGACCCTCATAATGAGGGCAGATCATGGCGAGTGCCTTGATCCTCACAACAACAACAAAAGTAAATTAGTAGTATCGTATGGCTAAGAAGTCTGGAACCAAGCATCACGTTATCATCAAGTTGAGCGACCTCAACAAGATGTTCAAGGACAACGATGTTATCCCTGTCCCCAAGGGATTCGTTAAGAGCATTGCCTACCTCCTGTCTGCTCATTCAGTCTCTCTGGATGAAGTGAACAAGGATGCAGGAAACCCCGTTGAGGCATCGGAGGCCGAAGCCACCGAGACTGTCAGCGAGGAGCAAGTCCAAGTGACTGAAGTCAATCTTGACTAATGAGTTTTGATAAAATCATTGGGCAAGAGAAAATAAAGAAGAGACTCTCCTTTTATTTAGAGAGTCAGAAGAAGACGTTTGTTTCTCCTCATCTTCTTTTCGTAGCTCCCAGAGGGAGCGGCAAGACTACGCTGGCTACTTTGTATGCCAAGCAATTAATCAATTCAGATGGAGCGAACAGGAGAGCTTATCTTGTCAATTGCTCTAGCTTGAAATCAATCAAAGCATTCTTTGATGATGTAGTTGATACTTATGTTATAGGTAAAGAATCTACTATCATCTTTGATGAAGCCAGCGAAATCCCAAAACCAGTTGAAACGGTTTTGCTCACTATCTTGAATCCTAATAAAGAAAATAAAAATACATTTCTTTACAATGATGCAACGATAGAATTTGACTTCAGGAAAATAACATTCTTGTTTGCTACTACTGAAGCTCACAAAATACACCATGCGTTGATGGACAGACTGGAGCGAATTGATTTAGAAGAATATTCTAATGATGAACTCGCTGCAATTGTGCAGAAGAATACTGATGTTCCCATAACCCCAAGGGCCTTAGAGGAAATCAAAAAGGTTCTTCGCGGTAACGCAAGAAAGGCCACCCAGATGGCTAATAACATCACTCTTTATATTGATTCTGTCGATAAAGAAGAATTCAGTATGGAAGATTGGCAAGAGTTTAAGTTAAGGTTGGGGATCAATCCTCTGGGGCTTACCCCAATGGAAATAAAGATTCTTAAAATCTTATCTGAAAAATCTCTTACTACCTTGACAAACTTGAGTGCCAAGACTCAAATGTCTCGCCAGTCTCTTCAACGAGATGCTGAAACTTACCTCCAGAAATTAAACCTGATGGAAATTACTGTCTCTGGCAGGAAGATTACTTCATCGGGCAGGAATTATCTGGAAAGTCTGAAATAAAAATGGGGGGGCGAAAGCCCCCCCGTTATTTAGTTTAGTTATTTTAATTTGTACCTTTAAGGTTTCCTTCGTAGTAATAAAAAATGGTTCCCGCTGAAGCGTTTGTTACATTTCCAGTAACCAATAAAGGAGCGTCTCCAAGATAAAGTTGATTTGTAATAGATGTAGGAATATTCACTCCGTTCGCCGTAAATCCACTAATAGCAGCAGTAATTGCAATATCATAACCTTGTTTCGCAAGTATAGTTCCAGATAAATTAACGCTAGAATAATTCATAAACTTCATTACACATAAAAATATTCTATGGAAATCACTATCAGCTATTTTGACAAAGAAGATAACGAAAAAGAAATTACAGTAACAGTTGATGTTTCTGCTTATTTTGATGGCATTGGGCCTTACGAGTATTGGGGCAGCAAAGGATATGATAAAGGCAATCTTTGCGTAGATATTAATAGCGTTTGTTACGACAAAGAAGGCTTGCCCCAAGATGAAATAGATGAAATAGAAAAACAACTAAAGAGTCGAGAATTTCAAGAAAAAATTTACGAAAAATATCTTGACGATCAGCAGTCTGCGAGGGAAGATGCGGCTGAAGCTGCCTACGAAGCTCGCATGGAAAATAATTATTAAAATTACCGAAAAAAACTTCTTGCTTCTCACCAAAAACCCACTAAACTCACCCCTGTTATGAAAATCATTGACCTCATTGCCTCCCAAGCTGGCCTTGCTCGCTTCGCCAGCTTCACCTACTGCTCCCGTTCGACTGGCGAGGTCGCCAGATACACCTTGCAACTGGGATTCAGCTACCGCAACATTCTCCAGAAGAGCATCATGGAGCTTGAAGTGGACAAGCAGATTATGACCGATTTGCCTCGACAAGCAGCGGAAGAGATTCTAGCGTCTCTGAACGCCAGCCTCGCTGGCACCCAGACCAAGTATACTAAGAAGGATATCTACGAAGACTACAAGGTCGATGGCAAGACTGTTCAAGGAATTAAAGTAAACAAGAACGATGGCTCGCTCAAGATCTTTGGCTTGATTACTTCAAAGGTGCAGATTACTCCTCCAGTTACTCCTTATAAAGAAGTTAAGAGTGCGCCTCTTACCATCGAAAAGAATAAAATCACAAAGACTCTTCCCATTGGTCGCTTCCGAGAATTTGCTCTTGACAACTTGGCTATGGCTAAGTTGAATGGCGAAACTCTCGTCCTAGAATGAAAACCCAATGGCCCCCGCATAACATGATTGTTGTAGATAAAGTGGCATTTGATTTATTTACTCTATCTTATGTCATTTATAAAGACTCTGATGTATTCCAGCATATCAAGTATGACCTTGAGGCTTGGGAAATCGCACAGCTTCTAGGGAATAATTGACTTTCGGTTAAACGTAAACACAAAACACAATGACTGCAATTAAACTAACTAAGAAAGCTCAGAATATTGTTAATCAGATCATGTCGTCTGATGCAATTGAAATCACTCACGGTCCAATATATGACCGTGTTCATATAGGAGATATTACTCTTACTTGTGAAGGTTTGGGCCTTACTGTTGATGTCGATGGAGACGTTGTGGAAATGCAAATCTCAAACGAAACCATCAATCACTCCGAAATTGTAAATGGTGTTATCGAAATTAATTCAGAGCATATTAAGCAAAATCAGTATAATAACATCTCCATTAAATTGTTCAAGCTGACTCCTGTCTCAGCAATCGAATAATCTTTTTAATTAAGAGAAGTAAAATAAAGGTACTGTAGCGGAGTTTTTGTTTTTTCTCTGGTAACAGATCCGCCTGTCTGGTAACTACATAAAAGCCAGACCTTCTCTTAATTTTTTCTTTTTTATGCAATCTATTGAATATTATAGTATCAGCGATGCCTATGACCGAGAAAGGCTTCCTGAAATCTTGCAGCGTAATTATAGTACAAAAGAAAAAGCTATTGAAGTAGCTATCAAGAATTACAAACCCCGCTTTCGCCTTGATGATGTTCATCATTGCCTTCGATTGAATGGGGTTTATCAAAATTATACCACTCTTTATAAATTCAGCGAAGCGTATTCTGGTAATTTTTCTGGATATTATGAACTTTTTCTTGGAGAAACCCAACACAAGGTAAACGATAATGATATCCAATTCTTTGCTGAGATATTTATTAAATTTGTAGACGCTGAAAAGACCTATAGCCCAGAAGTTAAAGTTGCTGGTCAACCTTATCAACCTGCTAAAAAAGAAATCAAAACGATCAGAGAGGTTGGCCCTTTACCATTGTATGGATGCAATAAGTATGGTAATTACATTTATGGCGTAGAAAGCAACATGGACAACTGGTCCAAAACTTCCAGAGCTATTACTCAAGATAATCTTTACATCAACCACGATACATTAGAAATCCATTAACATGAGTGATTCGCAATATAAGTCTAGTTACCGTCAGGGGTTTGCATGGTGGGATGCTGCTGGGTTGGATATCCCGCAGGGAACCTGCACTCAAATACATCATGCGTTTAAAGAATGGGAAAAGCGTCGAGGATTTACTGATCCTGATAGCGAAGACAGACCAGAACCTGTTCCTGTTTTGAAGGGCAGCGCACTCCGAGCCAAGCTGGCCTTTGAAAGCAAGAAGCGAGTGCTGGCCCAAGAGGCTGCAAAAGCTGCGAAAAAATCAGCGAAAAAAGGCTTGAAAAACTCCGAAGCCGACACTAAATTCTCTCCCGAGATCGTTGGTAAGGTTTACATGACCCAGCATAGCGCAAGCCGAAAAATTAAGAATTATATCCTTGCCAATCACCTCATTATCCCTGCTGATTATGAATTCGGAATCAATAAGCTGGCTTGGGATAAATACGAAATTACTGGTTGCAGAAAACAAACCAAAGAATTCAAGCCCAAAGTGAAACCTACAGAATTTGCCCCAGATATCGTTGGCAAGCAATTCGCCACAAATAGTAATGCTCGTCGCCTCATCACCAAATTCATTAAGGAAAATAAAGACATAATCCCTGCTGATTACGAATTCGGCATTAACAAAATCGACTGGGGTTGCTACGAAATTACTGGTATTAGAAAGACTAAATAATGAAAATTGTAATAAATAAATGTTACGGCGGCTTTGGCCTTAGCGAAGAAGCTATTTTCTTATATGGTAAGAAGAAAGGCATCAACATAATAAAGGACAAGAAAAAGTCTAACCGTCTGGTTTCTCATTATTATATTGACGAGATAAAAGATGGCAATTATTTTTCAGATCGTGATATCAAAAGAAATGATCCTGCCCTTGTCGAAGTTGTAAATGAGCTTGGCGAAAAAGCAGATGGTGCTTATTCTGAGTTAAAGATCGTTGAGATCCCTGATGACATTGAATGGATTATTGAAGAATACGATGGTAAAGAGTGGATCGCAGAAGATCACCGTAGATGGTCGTAATTTATGAAAATAGACTTACTTAATGCAGAAGCCTTTTCTAATATGGCTTTCGATCAAATGCACAATACCTATATGTTGATGCGTGAAGAGCGCAAAAAGACACTCGAAAAGGTCAGAAATGAAGCCATCGAACAAGTAAAAAACAACCTAATGGAAGAACTCCATTGGTGGCAAGTTAGTAATTTTGAAGGTACTACGCTTGGTTATGGTTTTGGTACGGCAAAAGGTGTTTGCAATTTATTCGCTCATGGTGATTATAAAAATTGCTACGATGAATTTTGGGTTAGAATGCTAGATGCGAAAATAACGTCAAAAGGATACGCCATTACAGAATGCAAATACAAAGTTGTAGCCAAAATGGAATATGATTGGAATATCAAAGAATTTAAGCAATTAGAAGAAGAACTAAAGCGCAAAGGATTGATTCTACCAGAAGTGAAATAATATGAAAGAAATTAAAACCCAAACTGTATACCTTTGCCCCGAGACTGGCAAGAAGTGCCGCTCCCGAGCCGAAGCTGAACGTAGTGCTGCCGCAGCAATCAAAGCCAAGGAAGATGCTGCGATTGCCGCAGAGCAAAAGAAGCTGGCAGAAAAATCTAATCTTGAAAAAAAGGATTGGATTCGCTTAAATCTCACCAATATCGAAGACATTCCCAAGCTAGTAAAAGAAAAGGCCAAGGAGTTCTGGAATATTGATTGCGAGATTGAAGTTGATGTTTCTTTTGGAAATGTTGGCAATTCTCATGGCGCACCACTAAACAAGAAAACTAATTGGAGCGGCAAGGACGCAAATTATCCTACTAGCTTTCTAGGTTGGAGCGGAAGAATTAAAGGTACTATTTCTAATTACAAAAAGAGCAAGGACATCAGCGAGTCTGCGAGTTCTTTGCTTTTTAATAATTATGGAGGAGGAAGAGGCTTTCGAGGATTTCATACTAGTTGCGGTTGTCCCGGTGATGTTGAAGGTCAGTATCCTATGGATATTGGCTTTTACTTCTTTCTTGAAGACTTTCCTAAGCTAGTTGAGTCTTACGAATTATTCAATACTGAATATCAAAAGATTATTGATTACAAGGAAGCTGTAAAACAACGCAACACTAAAGCAAAATATCATTCTCATTCTCAACCTGATGCAACTGAATTAGAAAACCAAATCTTTGAGTTGTATCTCAAGCTGGAAAAATTGACTACCCAGCATAGAGAAAAATATATCCTTGACAATCCTGTGGCCTCGCCTACACTTGACTCAAGGCTTGAAGACTTGAAGAAAGTATTTAAGTCTTATTCTGGCTACGGATTATTTAAAAATATCTTTGAATACGATGATATTGACGAGGAAGATTAATAAGTTAAATATATGCTTTGCTCAAAAACTAAATCCAAAGCCAAACTAGAAGATTGCGCCGTTTCTTGGAGCGGCGACAGTATTTCTGTTTGTTCTAAATGCAGAATGAGCATTTGGGATTTTAATTTTGATGACTTTCATGTAGAAGATGTTATAAATCAAGATGACGGTAATCATTTTTTTAATTAATTATGGAATCTAATAAAGATGATGGAGGACCAGCATTTCCTGCTAAAGATTGGCAAGTAAAAGGAAATCATCATCCCGGCATGAGTCTGCGTAATTATATTGCTATTGAAGCTATGCAAGGCGATTGGGCCGCTCAAAGTGAATTTACGGGAGAATGGGCTAACTGTACGTCAGAAAAATATCTTATGGAGAGAGCGCGACTCTATTATCGTATTGCAGATACAATGATAAAAGTAAGTAAAGAATAATTATGAAACATTGTCTCAAGCAAAGAGAAAAACTTAAAAATAAGTTTACTTTTGTTACGACAGGTCTTGATGGACCGTGGCAAAATGATGAAGTAACCATTAAATTTTATAATTCTCATATTACTATGTGGGGAACAGATGATTTTGGTATGGAGTTGATAAATGCGTGTGAACAAGATTTTCGTACTTTGGTTAATCTTTGTAACAATACCACTCCATCTATTAATGTTTTGAAAAAAATGAGATATATTTTTGCTTGACGAAAACCCTGTGATAAAGTAAGTGTATGAAATATAGAAAAAAACCCGTAATTGTAGAAGCAACACAATGGTTCAAGGATGGCGATCATCCAGAAGTTGTGATACTAAAAAACGGTTGGATAAAGACTCTTGAAGGAGGACATATAGTTACTCCCGGTGATTATATTATTACTGACATAAAAGGAGAACACTATCCTTGCAAACCTGATATCTTTGAAGCCACTTACGAGAAAGTCGAAGAATAATAAAAATATGAAAATGACTAACGACAATAAATTAAAAATTGTAACCTTAAGCCACAACATTAAAGCCTTATGCTATATGCTTGACAAAAAAACATTAAGCGAACATTGTTTCATTAGTGGTACTTTTACTGAAATTGATTCTTTGTTTGAATTGGCTAAAGAATTGAAAGAAATGAACAAAGAAGAATAAAAATAATATGACCCCCGACATAAATTTGTACCATGAAATCCCCCAAGAAGTCAAGGATGCAGCTTTACTTCTTGGAAATTATTTCAAAAAACGAAACATTGACAACTGGGTCTTGTATGACGTATCTTCTCGGAAGGCTTCTTTAGGTGCTTATAAAATGGGCTACAATTCTGGCCTTTCTGTTGCAATTTCTTTAGCGGAAGAATGCGAAGAAAGTGAAACTCTCATTTGTGGATTAGAAGAAAGTAAATATTAAATATGACTTCTGCAAATGTAACACACTACGACATTAGAGATTCGCAAGGCAAAATTGTTGGCGAACATAGTCAACATCTTTATTGCAAAGCCAAATGGGAAGTATTGCAAAAATTTCAACCGTATGATAATTACACAATTCAAGCGTGGGGTTATGATCAAGAAGGAGAGTTTTGGGAAGGAAAAAAATATAATCTTCGTGATTTTGTAGGTTATTTACGAGTAAATGAAAATAAAATATGAATATGACCGGCAAAACTTGCGAAAGATGTAAAGCAGGTACTTACCGTGAGTACGACATTTTCGACGATTGGGACGGAATGGTTACTTGTGATAAATGCTTTCATAGAATTGATAAAAATCCAAATAAAATAAAAGCAATGAAATTCACACCAGAAAATATTCGCCACCTTGAACCAAATCAAATCTTTGTTTACGGCGCAAACGAAAAAGGGATTCATGGTGCTGGTGCTGCAAAATTAGCCTTGCGTTGGGGGGCCAAGATGGGCGAGTATGGGCTGAACGGGCAGACCTACGGCATCCCTACCAAGGACAAAAAAATTCAAACCTTGCCCCTTGACAAGATCCAAGCTCACGTTGATACTTTCCTCGCAGTAGCATTTTCTCACCCAGAGTACGAATTTCTTGTTTCAAAAATCGGATGCGGCTTGGCTGGCTATCGGCCAGAAGACATTGCCCCACTATTTAAGATAATTAAAACAGGAGTCTTTGATAACGTAATTTTGCCAGAAGAGTTTTATAAATACATTTAATATATGGATGCATTTTTAGCTGGTTTGATTTGCGGCCTTATAATTATGGGGATTATTCTTTTAATATCATTAAATGTTGCTTCTAAGCAAATAGAAGAAAAGATGCGTAAAGAAGCAATCTCTCATGGTGCTGCTCGCTATGCAGTTGATACTAATGGAGTAGTATATTTTAAATGGAATAAATAACATGAAAGAATTACCTGATTTTTTAATTGGTGCTACCTGCGGCGTTTTGCTTTCAGGTTTTCTTTTAATTATTACAAATAAGAGTCCTAGACAAATAGAAGAAAAGATGCAAAAAGAAGCAATCTCTCATGGTGCGGCGCATTATGAAGTTGATACTAATGGTGTTGTTAGTTTTAAGTGGAATAAATAATAGATATTATTGTGAACGCCGAACTAAACATTGAACTGATTATTGAATCTTGGACTGACTTTTTGAATAACCGTCCTTGTGTAGATTTGACCAACTGTAAGATTGGTCAGAAACTTTTGTCTAATAAAGGAGAAATAATGATCTTTATGGGTAAAAGCGCAAGCACAGAATTTCCATATAGCGTCCAATATCCTAGTGGTGGTTTTGGTACTCGTACTAAAGAGGGTTGGACTTACAAAAACAAGCCGCTCCCTACAGATTCAGATATTGTGTATATTTTTGATTGAATTCCTGAAAAAACTGATAATCTATTACCACGATGAAAATCAACGATAAAGATAGGATTATTCAAGAATATAATGAAAAAATGAAACAGCGCAGAAACGAAATACAACAGGCAGAAGATCGGTTTGTCAAAGAGCATATTAAAGCATTTTTTGTCGGTTGGGCGATCTTTGCCCTTGTGTTTATTATTTATTTTCTTCATTGACTTCTCTACAGAATATACCACAATGAAATTTATTAATTTTTGGCCGTTATATTTTTTAGCAGCGGTGTATCTGCTAAATGTATACATGTATGGAAGAAAGGAAGCTAATCAAATAAATGTTTTTATGCTTCCTATTATGATCTTTTTTGGAGTTATTATTTGTTTTGTGTGTTTGATTGGACTGCGATAAACACTCCAAAAATTTTTGAAAAAGCTGTTGACTTCTGCTGAGGCTTGGTGTAGGATATATCCACGATGAATGACGAACAGCAATTTATTGAACTAATCAGAAAGTCTTTTGATAGAGAATGCACGTCAGGTAATACTGAGATTAAGTATCTGGTTGAACTTCCTATGACTGAAGAGGAGTATGAGAACTTCATTAAAATGATTTGTGGTGAATACATAATATGAAAGTTTATCTTGTTTATGGTGATTATTTTTGTGAAGAGCCTTTTGTTAAGAAGGTCTTTGATACTAAAAGAAAAGCTCTTGACTATGTTATAAAAAAATACTATTCAGGCCCAGAATATTGTAAATTGGGTCCAACTATGTTAGATGACAATGCTAGTTGCAATGTTCAAGAAATGGAATTAGAATAATAAATTATATGAATAATTCACTACAGATTGATAATAAGTTGCTTTCATGCCGTGTCGCTTATCTTCCAGTAAGAGGGGAAAGAGAAGAAGGATTTGTCAGAGCTTGCTGGCTTAATAGTGGAGGAAATCTTGTTTTCTTACTTGAATTGGATCGTGGAGGCTTTATGGAAGTGTTAGCTGGTTACTGCAAAAGAATTATGTAAGAAAATGGTGATAGTCGCAAACTTATTGTCAAGGATATTTATCGGGTAGAACGGGTGAAATTTTCTGAAAAAAGCTGTTGACTTTCCCGCTGAAATCCTGTAAAGTATTTCCATGACTGATTCCCCGAGTGTTTTGGTTGGTAAGGTGTTTGGCATTGCTGCTACTGCTCACAATGGTCAGTTTCGGCGTGATGGCAAAACTCCGTACATCAAGCATCCCATGGCGGTTGCTGATAGAGTTAGCAAATATGGTCATGAATATGTTTGTGTTGCGATGCTTCACGACGTAATTGAGGATACCAGTGTTACTTATGATATTTTGATTGAGGAGGGTATTCCTGAGAATATTGTTAAAGCTGTGGAGATTTTGACCAAGGGAGAAGGTCAGAATTATGATGAATATTTGTATTATGTTAAATCTAATGAGTTGGCTAAACGAGTGAAGATTGCTGATATCTTGAGCAATTTGGCTGATGATCCTACTGATAAACAGATTGTTAAGTATGCCAAAGCGTTGACTTATTTGATGTCGTAAATTCTTGAAAAAAGCTAATAGTATATTTCCACGATGAAAGATTTTCTTGGTAAAGAATTACAGATTGGTGATTCTGTTGTAGTTGTGGTGCCGAACTACAGAGAGTTTGTGTTGGCACAGATTGTTGCTTTTACCCCAAAAAAAGTGCGAGTTGTCTATGAGAATAGAGATGGAAAACAGGACTTGATTCAAGATCCTTACCAATTGGTCAAAGTTCTTGAAAAAAGCTGTTGACTTTTCCCAAGTTCTGGGGTAGGATATTTCCACGATGAAACTATATGCTGCTATTGAGTTTAAGACTGGTGATGTTGGTCGTTATGGTGAGTGTACTGATATTGGTTATGTAACTGAAAGTATCAAGGACAAACGCAATAATGAACGGGTCAAAGTGTATGGACCGAATAGAAAGTCTTGGACTCGTTATGTTTTCCGTAAGAATATTGTAACTATTATTCCACTATACTAACCAACGATAGTTGCCAAAAAGTATTGGGTGTGGTTGGATCACGATTGATTGAAAAAAGCTGTTGACTTGCCTCAATTTCTGAAATAGACTATTTCCTCAATGAAAATTCTCTCTACCGACAATAAAGAATTAATCATTGAAGACAGTTGTCAAGATGAATGCCCTAATTGTGGTGATACTGATACTTATATGTATTATATTCCAGATTGGTGCGTTCATAGATGTTATGGTTGTTTGATGAGTGAAGTTAGAAAATATCAGTATATCATTATTGAAGAATAAAAAATATGAATAATTCACTACAGATTGATAATAATTTTCTTTGTGGATGCCGTGTCATTTATACTTCATTAAAAGGAGAAACAGGAGAAGGGCTTATTAGAGCTTGCTGGGTTGATAGCAGATGGAATCTTGTTTTCTTACTTGAATTGGAAAATGGACGCTTTGTGCAAACGTCGCCGGATAACTGCAAAAGAATTTACCATGACCGATATAAATTGGCGTCATAGAGACGATAATGATTTTCACTATGTCTTGTGGCGTTATTATAACCACACTATCTTAGTAGAAACTGATGTAACATTTCGCATAGATAATACTAGTAATTTTGATCCGCAAACTGGCAAACTCATTTCTGTAGATGAAACATTAATTAGATTCGCATTTATTGACTAATATGAGCTACATTGGCGTTCCCGAACAGTATCAAGTTAATTTCCATAATCAAGTATCAGAAGCCCAGAAAGGCTTTAGTGATTATCTTTGCCCAACTACAAAGGAAAGTTACTGGGCAACTGTAGATTATTATTGGCCCCAGATTAAGAATATTGTTTTGATGTTTAGTTATCTTGATGAAAATGAATTAGATAAGTGGGTTAAAGAAAGAAATCCTGAAATTGCTATTGTTTTTAATGATGCTTGGTTCAATGCTCCTGATAGTGGCAGAATTCATTTGATTCCTGCTTGGCATATCTTTTGCGATCTTTGCTCCGAAGGATACTTGCTCCATGAAAATTGACAGAAAAAACCTCTTGACAGTTGGTTGCTCTGGGCTTGTAGGCGCAATCATGCTGACTCTCGGCCCTAAACCAACCTACGTTCATTGTCAACTCTCAATTTGGCTGATGAAATTTTCCATAATTTCTCTTGCCTTGTGGTTCTGCACCTGCGAGACTTCCAAAGATGAATAGACTGGAGAAGGCACGATGGCGCAACATCTTGCGGAAGGCGGCAAAGGCTAACCGTCTTCTCAAGAAAGGGTATTTAGTTTTTGATCATTATGGGAACCGCTTTGATGGATTTAAATTCTCTAATGGCGAGCTATATCAAGGTAGCAAAACGTGCAAAATAATGTGGGCAAGCAAAGATAAGAGATGGGGTTCCGCACTTGACACTTCCATTAAAAAGTATAACTCTGACCGTTTCAACAAGTGGACTGCTGTACATCCTAAACATATTAAAAAGATTTAAATTTTACGCATGACTACGAAAGTAATTACGGTTGCCGACATCATTAAGTTCTTGCAGACCATCCCGCCAGAAACGAAGGTACGGGTCAAAGAGGAAATTTCACGCAATTGGGAAACCTCTACAGCATACACAAATGTTGTGCAGTTTGGGGATGGCGAGTTTAACATTGATTTTGTTGACGGCATTACCTATTGGAAAGAGGGTAAGACTATTGATTTCGGTAAATAATTTTCTAGCAATAGAAACGCAAGTGCTTAACCCTTTGGGCGTATTGCAAGGGAAGTAGCGATAACCTCACGGAAACGCCAGAAGTAACTGCTTATGCCTAGCAAAGCGGGAAAAAGTTACCACATTGAGGGATGATCCTAGCCTCAATATTTTTAATATTTATGAGATCCCGAGACTCTCTTAATCAAATACTTTACGAACAAATTGTTGGCAAAAAACTCGCCAAACAAAAACTAATACATGAAAAATTCTGGGGCGCGACTATCACAGACGTTTATGCCAGCCGCGATCCTTATTGCGAAGATCATGCTATTTACGTTATTAGAACAAACTGCTCAGGGAATAATTTAGTTATTCTTGATCCTGATGATGAAATAGAGTTTGAATAATTATGAAAGTTTATCTTGTTCACGAAACTGCTAAATTCGAAGGGTGCGATCTTACTAGAGTTAATAGAGTTTTTGATAGTGAGCGCAAAGCTCTTGATTATGTCATTAAAAATGAATACTCTGGGCCTTTTTACTCGAAAATGATTCCTGCTTGGTTGGATGACAATGCTCGGGGCCATATTCAAGAAATGGAGGTTGAATAATTATGAAAGTTTATATCATACTTGATGAATCGAATAGTGACGATAGAACTTTTGTTGAAAAGGTTTTCTCTGATAAAGAGAAAGCTATTGATTATGTTTATGCCGATTTTATGAAATACCGTATCCATGCGGGAAAATCAAAAGAAGATTTGACTAAAGAAATTGATCGTGTTATTCACGAAGAAGAAGTAGAATAATTATGAATAAGCGTTACGTTCTAGTTTATATCGAATATCAACATCCTGAACTGGGTGATGATAGCTATTTTGGATGGCAGAATTTTTATACAACTCTAGTATTCACAAACAAAGATGAAGCCATAAACGCATTTAACAAAGCCAAGAAGGATGAATTTAAAAAAGGCGTTTTCCTTGCAGAGGAGATTGAATAATTATGACAATTTATCTCGTTTATGGCTTAACTTATGATGATTTTTGTGATGAATCTTATGTTAAAAAGGCGTTCAAAGATAAAGAAAAAGCCTTTGAATATCTAAAGAAGGAAGCGTCACTTCCTTCTGCTAGTGTAACTGGAAACTGGTATGTCGAAGAAATGGAATTAGAATAATAAATAATATGTTCGAAACATTTTCTATCAAATTTCATAACAGAGAAGCATTTAATACTGCTGTTTCTGTTCTAATAAATAAACATTGGGACGCATTCTTTGTTGATGTTGGTCATGCTGATATGATTATCAGCTTTGATAGTAATAGTGCGTTGCGAGATTTTGTTGCTGAATTGCCTGTTTCTTCCGAGTATTTTACAATTAATCAATAAATATAGCCGCCGACCTTATACTATACAAACAACATGAATTCATCTTGGCATAATATTAAAAGCGTCTGGTTGCATGTCCATTTTCGCGATAAAAATAAGTCATCTTATGTACGTTTGTTTGTTAGCCATAAAGTTATTACAGTTGAAGAAGTTGTAAAACATTTGATTGCTGAAGAAGGTTTCAACCCCAATCGTGACAATGTTGTGTTTTATACTGATATACCCGAAGGAATCCGAATTCACAAAACAATTTGTTTTCTTTCGTAATTTTATCTGAACATTAAGCTGTGTGTCCTTCTTATAGTAGATATTGGTATATCGAAGAAAAAGAATTAGAATAATTATGAAAGTTTATGCTGTTATTGGCGTCAAAGAGGGTGACATTTTTTCAGAGGTATTTGTTATGAAAGTTTTTAAAGAAGAGTATAAAGCGCATTTTTACGCAAGAAAATGTTTAATAGATGAAGAATTACTAGAGGCATACGTTGATGCAGTAGAATTAGAATAATTATGATACTTTCTGAAATCATTCACAGTTCTCCTGATAAGTTTAGTAATCTAAACAATTACTATAATTTCAAGCAAAGAATTCAAAAAGCGCAAAAAGCATTGAATGAAGCGTCTCTTTATCTTACTGAAAACGAAAAAAACGAGTGGTGTATTCAAATTGACGATGTTAAATATCAATTAGATAGATTTGTTTTTGAAGATTAATTAAGCATAAAATATATGGAAGAAACTATCACTATCTCTAAAAAAGAATACGAAGAACTCCTAGAAGATCAAAAACTTCTACAATGCCTACAAGGTGCTGGAGTAGATAATTGGAGTGGTTATGAGTGTGCATTAGAAATGATGCAAGAAATGGAATAACTATGAGAATATATTCTGAAGACTTTATTTGGGGATTAATATTTGTTTTTGTTATTGTTGGTGTTATTTGTTTTGGCATTTGGATCAAAGTTAATAACAATAGCGTCAAAGTAATAGATGGTTGCCAGTATATCCAAAGCTACAATGGTCATGGCTGGAGTCTTGTGCATAAAGGTAACTGCACCAATTTTGTGCATTATAAGAAATGAAGATTACACACATTGACGGTTCATCTACAGACACAGATACTCTGCCCGACACAGAAGCAATGGTTCTGGAAAAGGTAGAGGAGTTTAGGTTATTTTGTTTAAAAAATAAAGTGCCTTTTCTGATGTTTGTTAACTCCAAAGGGCTAGGAGATTCTGATTTTCTTGCGTTTTGGAGTTTCGCTGATAGAGCGAATAATTATGAGGGTGATGGCAAGCAAACAGTAGGAGTAGACATTGTGCCTATTTTAAAAACAATCAATAGTTTTATTTATAGTATTTCTCAAGGAAAACTTTATTTAGCTCAATTTCCAAAACAATAATAATATGAAAACAAAAGTTATAATAATTGACGACTTCTACCCGAACCCTATGGAAATAAGGCAAAAAGCCCTTTCTATGGAATTCAAAGTTAGAGGTAATTTCCCCGGCGCAAGAACTGAACCATACATTAATGGTTTAATTTATGATAATATTCAAAAATCATTAATATCTACTTGTGGCAAAATAACTCATTTTCCTGCTGATGGATATAATGGTTCTTTTCAAGTGGCTTTTGCTTGTGATCGTTCTTGGATTCACTCAGATCCTTGGAATGAGTGGGCAGGAGTGCTTTATCTTACCCCTGACGCTCCTCTATCAGGAGGCACAGGAACTTTCAAGCACAAAAAGAGCGGATTATTTGAACATAATCCAGATCGCCCAGAGGAATCTAAAATAGCAGAGCAGGAAGGGCAGGATATGACTTGCTACGAAAAAGTTGATATTATTGGTAATGTTTTTAATAGATTAGTTTTGTTTCGAGGTAAGTCTTTTCACATGAGTTTAGATTATTTTGGGAATCATCTCAACAATTGCAGACTCTTCCAAGTGTTTTTTTTCAACACCGAAAGGTAAATATGGAATTAAATTATTCAGAAGAACCGCAATGCCTTGAGGGTGACGTTATTCGCCTTTTAAAGGAAGTAAATAAAACATTAAAATCAATTGGCGTAAATCACCCCTGTTACGCCAAGCTGTGCGATGCCGCCGCTGACGTTGAGGAATGGCTCCAGACTGACGACCCCCGCGACATGGGTTGGGTTGGGCATGACGGTTTGCCCTAAAAAAACCTCTTGACGAGCGCGAAAAACCTGCTAACGTCACCCTGCATGACGATAAAAACCTACTTGGCGCACCTTGAGGTCATCAAGGCAGACCTGCTGGCCCTAAACCTGCCAGAAAATACCAGATTAGTTAATCCTCCTGACATGGGGGCAATGATTGATTTTGGTGAAACAAGTCTTGAATTTACCCCAAGAGAAGCCTATACAAAACACGATTGCTGCTATTCTTATGAATATTTAGGCAGCGAAAAGTTGATAGAAAAGGAAAATGTTGTTGTTGTCAGAAGAGTTTGTTTCTTTCGTTAAATATGATTGAACTTTGGGATTCTTTTAATGATGTGTTTATTAGCCGTCATTTTAATCTTAAAAATGCTATTTTGGCGCAACACAAGCATTTACAAAAAGTAAAAAAGGCAAACGGCCAGAATAGTTATTTGACTTATTCTTTCAAAGACAAGAATGGGCAAGTTGTTGATCCGCATGAAGTGAATAAAACCAAAGTAAATCTTTTGTTCTTTTAAATAAAATGAATATCACTTACAAAGAAGGCAAATTACAAATTGACCTGCACGATCTTCTTGACAATATTAGAGAAGAAGATTTGAGTGAATTCCTTGAGTCTGTTTCTTGTAATGATAAGGTAATTAGACACGTTACAGATCAGATTCTTGACAAGTGGACAGAGAATTGCTACTCTGGCGGGTCTGCTTGCATTGCTGACGCTGCCCCGGTATGGGGGCTTGACAAGGCATGGCGAGAGGTGGCAAAACGCTCTGGCGAGGTCGCCAAGCGCGAAATTGAGAGGCTAGAGGATGCCCTCAAGAGGCGCAATGAAGAGTATTTCAATCTAGTTAATGAGTATTCAAGGAAGAACAGAGAAGGCAGATACATTGATTAAATAACAAAAAATGGTATCTTAAAAGACAAAAGAGCTAATTCGGGGCTGGGAATTAGTTCTTTTTTGTTTCTTTTTAGATATAAATAAGGGTAAGTATAGTAACTATTAGGGAAATATAGGGTAAACTAGTAATATATTATGTTTACGATGATAATAACATTTGTAGCGATGGTAGTTTTTGTTGTTTGTTTGTTGATTTTTGCAGCCACTTTCGAGGACTAGAAAGCCACAGAAAAACAGCGTTTTTGTTGGCTTTTTATCAAATTTAATACTTCTTCCCCCATAGAGAAATAATAAGACTAAATAAGAGAAATAATAAAGAGAATAATAGAGTATAGTAGAGAGATATGTTTTAATGAGTTGGTTCTGCCCCTAATTTATATTTAAAACTTAATTTAAATAATTCATTCCCTGAAAAATAAACAAAAAGCCCAATAAAATGGCCCTTTTTTGCAATTATGTAGAATAAATTATTATGAGAAAATCAAAAAAAATGCTTACCTATTACATTCTATTTTGTGCAATTTTAGCAGTAATAAGTTATACTTGTTATTGTTTGCTAGGGGGTTTTTATTAGGTTTTGCCCGGGGTAAATACAAATAAATGAGAACTCAAAGCCCAAATATTACCAAATTTTAGCAGAAATAATGTCTAATAAGAGCCAAAAGAGGGGTTTTTATTAGGTTTCGCCCCGGGAAAGTATAAGAGTATAAGGTTTCTGTAGGGTAAAATACAAATAAAACAAAATTTTGGGGCCGAATTTGGCGAATTTTAATGTAAATAATGCCTAATAAGGTGCATTGGTACAGTTTTTATTAGGTTTTCTCCGGGGTTTTAATAAAGTTATTAAGTTTTTGTAGGGGTTTATATCAAATAATCTCAAATATGATACTAATTATAGGTTTAATAATCACGTTTGCCTCTGTGGCATCAAATAATCCTTGGGGCGTTGCAGCAGGAATAATATTTATTTTATTTTCCCCGCTAGAAGGTGAAATAAATTAATTGCTATTTTGCGCGATTTTGTGCCAGTTTTGCCAAATAATGTGTAAATAAGGGAATTTTGCGCGATTCTAAATAAATATCATTTTTGTGTGCAATATGGTAAATATAGTAGGGGATAATAAATACATACTAGAAATAGAAACAGAAGCCTGTACTCTTGTTTCAGTTTATGAGAAGACCAGAGAGGGACTAGAGAATGCTTTCCTTAGAATAGAATCATTCTTGATGAGCCAAAAATCATCTGAAATAAAGATCCTCTGCTCTAATTCAAAAGAAATAGTGTGGAGCATTTCCGATGCCAGCCTGCCGCAGATGCCGCTGAAAAATATTTGAAATATTTCTGAAAAAGAGCTTGCGCTCGCCTCTGGATGGGCTATGGTTGCCCTCGATGAAAGCGCGAAAGACCATCGAGATCGAGAAGATCAAAGAGCGAGCGAACCATTACCTCGCCAATAGCTGGAACATTCACGACAAGGAGCGCAAAGGATGCGCTGGCCTTGTTACGACCCTCCTCATGGATGCGGGAGCCTACAAGGGTTTCACTTACCTGCGGAAAGAAGATGTTGCGCCGTTGCTGACCTTTGGCGTAGAGTGGGTGGACGGCAAACCCGTGCATCACGACGAAAGCAGAATTCATTTCTTTTGATTTATGATTACACTAGACTCCATCGAAGCCAAGCTGACCGCAGAAGAGCTAATTGAAATAAGGGCAATCCTTTTCGTTTCAGAAAACGCATTCTGGAACCTGACAAAAGCTGACCCCAAGAACACCAGCTTCTACAAGAAAGAGATAGAAAGAATCAGAAGAGCAAAAGACACACTCACCAAGGCAATCCAAAGGGAAATATGAAAAAGGTAATTGGCAGTCTTGTTGATTTCAAAGAAGTCTTGGCCCCGAAATAAATAAATCAAATGAAAAAAACTATTCTTATTTGCGCCGCTTGTTCAATTTTGCTCTATGGTTTCTCTAATAGAGAATATTCTAATTCAGAATTAGCCAAAGCTATCCATCAGGTTGAAAGCTCTGGCAGGACTGGCCCAAACATTGTTGGGGACAACGGTAAGGCAATTGGCCCCCTGCAAATCCATTTTGAGAACTGGAAGGACGCAACAGAATTTGACAGGTCCATCGGGGGCAAATATCTTGATTGCCATAAATTGGAATATTCTAAAAGGATTTTTGATGCGTACCTGCGCCGGTACGCTACAGGCAAGAGCGCAGAGGAGAAGGCGAGGATCTGGAACGGTGGCCCCAAGGGGCATGAAAAGAGTGCCACCAAACGCTACTGGAAAGAAGTCAAGAAGAATCTTTGAAAAATAAATAAAAAATTTATTTGCAATGCCCCGCGACGGGGCTAGAGTGTGTCCTGCCATGACGCTACTTCAAGCAATCGAAAAGATCGGGGGCTTCTCCAAGCCCAGCAAAATGCCCTGCCACTCTTGGTCCATCCCGGCCAAGAACTGCAAGATGGGGTCCAAGCTGGCAAAGCTCAAAACTAGCGTTTGCAATAAATGCTATGCAATGCGGGGTTTTTACCCTACGCCCAACGTAGTCAATGCCTTGGCTCGCAGGTTCGACTCCCTTTCAAATCCTGACTGGGTTGAGGCAATGACCCTTGCAATCTCTGGGACAGAGGGCAGCGGCTACTTCCGCTGGTTCGACTCTGGCGACATTCAATCTTTGGCGCATTTAGAACAAATCGCCCAGATTGCAAAGAACCTCCCAAACATCAAATTCTGGTTGCCTACCAAGGAATTTAGAATTGTTTCAGAATTCACCGCAAAGAATAAATTGCCAGAAAACCTGACTATCAGGATCTCGGGCTACATGATCGACGGCCCTCCTCCGGTGGCGTTGGCAAACCGCATGGGGGTTGTCACCTCCTCGGTCTCCAAGACAAGCTGGACCTGCCCAGCAGGAAGTCAGGGAAACAAGTGCTTGCAATGCCGAGCCTGTTGGGATAAAACCGTCTCCAACGTGGCCTATAAGTACCACTAAAAATGATTTCAAACTAAATTGGAACGATGATGAGTCGAAGAGGGCAGCGGGGTTTGTTTGTTTCCTCGTTTATTGCTAGGCTCATTTGAGAAATTCCTTAGAAAGCACGTTCAGGAAAGAGTTTGCCCCCGGTAGGCCACAACCTCTGCTTTGATTTAGTTTTTACTTTTATGAGAATTGAATTCAAATCTAATACAGATAAAATCCTTTTTTTCCTTTCAATCCTAATTGTAGTTATTGTAGCAATGAAGAAATGATAATAGTGTTGGTCTTGTTGGTGTTCCTCCTAATCCTAAACGAAATAAATTCAGACAAATGATATGAAAAACGACTGTAAAAATGCCCTGCGCCACCTGACGACGAAGACCTTTGAAGTCTTTGCCGAATTCACCAATGCCGTTTCAGTTTTGTCCCTGCCGGGGGAAAACTGGGAGTTTGAGAACTTTGTTTTGAATTATCAAGATTACAGGAATTGCATCCAGCAGATTCCCTTGGATCTTCAACTTGTTTGCTTTGAGAAGAGTTTTCGCATTTATTCCCTAAATACCCTTTTTGATAGGAATAAGGATAATAAAACGAAATACATAAACGACAAATTGAATTTGGATCACCTCAAACTCCTAAATAATAACAATAAATTCTTCTGGTTTGATTTTTGTGGCAATCCGAGCGTGGAGTGCTTGAGGTTCTTGAACAACGTGTTTGCGGATGGGGACAGGGTTTGCGCCATCTTCACCTTTACCTTGGGCTGGCGCATCAAAGACAACCTGCCAATTGAATTGAACCAAATGGCAAAGGAAACTTCCAACCAAGAGGCAATTGAAACTTATTTCAAGAATGCCCTGAATGAAATGAATTCCAAGATTGAAGACATTTCAAATAAAATAAATTTACTCTGGAAGTACACCTACATCAGCAGCCGTGCGCCAATGATCTGCCTCTGCATCACCAACGACCTTATCCTGAAGCGCAAGATCTCCCTGCGGGGCCAAGGCGAGCTTCAGAAGCCCGATCAGGAGGTTACCCCCGCCGCCGAGGTCAAAGGCGATCTGGGAGCCGGTGAGGAGCTTGTGCAGCAGATGAAGGCCAGCAGGCAGAGTCTTGCCGCCCACAAGGCATGGGTGACCCGCAGGGCAAACGCTGCCAAAGCCGCTCTGGCAGGGGCTGGGACGGCCCTCGAAAATAAATAAAAAATTTGTTGCAAGGGGGCCTAGGTTCGCCTAGGCTCTCTTCCGCAATGAACGCTTCAATTCCTACAGACCCAGACCTGCACGACTTGTGCAAGGTCAGCCACCTTGAGCTTGGGGAGGAGATTCCCGCCGAGGAACCAACCATGACCCTCAAGATGCTTCAAACCATTTGCTGCGAGCAGATGGGTTCTCTCACCGAAACTGATCTGAATCTTTTGGCGGCTCATTGCCCAGAGGTCAAGGTCGGTTTCAAGATGGGCTACGGCTCCCGCTTCGTCACGACGGCGGGGCAAGCTAAATCTGAATTGCAGAATAATTTCAAGACCCATGCCGAAATGGGCCTTGACCAGTACGTTCGGGAGTGCTTCATTCCTGCGACCGAGCTGGATTTACTGAACAAGTTTTTCGGCTGGAAATTCAACTGGTAAAGATATGGAAGAAAATCAAATCAGAGAAATCATCGAACTGGTCAACAAGCTCCAGAAGCTGGGTTGTGGAGTGGAGACCGACAACGGGGGCCAGATACTTGTTTATACTGGTCTGAAACAAAACGACAACGGCGAAATTGTGGTTTGCGAATAAAAACAACCTTGGGGTCAGGTCAAAAAGCCCCCTTTTTTTTGATATGAATAAAGAACTATTGCGTAAATTTATCATCTCGGTGTTGAATGATGAGAATGGTATCAGCGGCGAATCATTCTCTATTCTCTATGAGCTTGCCGAAAAGGACCAGTCACTTCGTGACATTATGTTGGCTACTGATGCTTGTGATGATCGTTTCTATCTAAAAGAAGAAGACGCAGCTACATTCAACAAGTAATATGACTACAAAAGAATTGCTATCAAAGTTCGACGAGGCTATTGAGTTAGCTTATGCAGCAGTAGACCTTGCACAAGAGTATGCTGGAAACGAGAGCGAAACTGCCTTGGCAATCTCCAAGAAGATCAGCGAACTGGCGCGAAGCATCAAAAAATAAATAAAATGAATCAAAAATACCAAATAAACCCAAATGATTTAGTTTCTCTGCGGACTTGCCTTGTCATCATGCTGGACAAGTGCGAAGACGCAATTCGGGAGAATAAGACTCTTCCCATCTCGGCAGAACTTTATTCCAAATTGAAAGAAGTTGAAGCCGCCACCAAGTACACCAATCTCAAGCTCGTTCAAGCCAATGACAACCTCTGACAAAAATAAATTGAAAAAACGTCTTCTCGAAAACCTCAAGATGGTTGAGCAGGAGGACCAGAAGACCATTGACGCTATCCTTGCCGCAGCAGGTTCAGAATGTCCTGGCATTGCCCTTTACAGCTTTGCAATGGGAGTCATCTTGGCTTGGATCGAACTGGATCTCGAACACCTTGACATTCTGGGAGCAGACGAGAAGGAACTCTTCCTGATTGAAAGCGCAATTGCCGCAAAGTGGGCCAAATCTTATCTTGATTAGAAAATGAACTCTCTTGAAATAGCCCAAGATCACCTAGAATCAGCCAAGCTCTCCATCGACAATTCTGAAATAAAAGAAATACTCGATGAAATAATCTTTGCTCTAGACCTACTAGCATCAGAAATAAAATGAAAATACTTTCCTTCTTGGCAATGGTTGGGATTTCTTTTGTTTCCTTTATTTTGTCCAAGAGCGCAGGAATAGAAATAGCAATAAGTTATTTTGTAATAGGGTTTCTCTTATCTGCAAGAATTTACTTCTTCAAATAATAAATAAAGAAATAATGCCAGCCTCTCTAGAAATAGAGGGGTTTTTTGTTTGCCAAGTTTTAGATAATAAAAAGGGAAATAGAATGAAGTTTGTGCAATTTTGTGCAAATAGGGGCAAATAGTGCGCCCCCGCCCCCGCCCCCGGCCCCCGCTGGCCCCCCGGCCCCCGCTGGCCCCCCAGCCCCCGCTGGCCCCCCGGCCCCCGCTGGCCCCCCGGCCCCCGCT
>Ga0209972_10000600_pt1 | contig 35817 bp, 32 predicted proteins | sample NOAtaG_7_FD_187302 | JGI IMG/M metagenome (GOLD analysis project Ga0209972, IMG submission 187302) | Freshwater lake microbial communities from Lake Erie, under a cyanobacterial bloom - NOAA_Erie_Diel1S_2200h metaG (SPAdes) (version 2) | ecosystem: Environmental > Aquatic > Freshwater > Lake ...
TCCAGTAAATTTGGTAAATATGGAAGCGGTTGTGCCTGAATTTGTGCAGTATGAGGCAATTCCCGAGGCGATCGCTGCAAGTGCATTGGACTTATTAATTAATCCTCAAGCAAGGCAAACCATACTTGAGGGATATACCAGAGTCAGAAAGAGCTTGGGAGAAAAAGGGGCAATTAATCGCGTTGCCGATGCCATTCTTGATTATTTATAAATAGGACTTACGCAAACCGAACGAATTTCTTAGGATTTAGGTAGATGTGGTGCGGGCTTCGCCCGCACCACATCTACCCAATGCGTAAGTCCTAATAAAAAGAAAAGCTGCCTTAGGCAGCTTTTCTTTTTATAAACGATTTCCTTTAGTAACGAAGTTACAGAACTTATCAAAGGGAAGTGGGCGGCTGTAGTAATAGCCTTGGATACCATCGCATCCCAAATCTTGGAGAACTTTGAGTTCGCCATGGGTTTCCACACCTTCAGCAACGGTCTTGAAATTGAGACTCTTTGCCATTGTGATGATAGCTTTGGCGATCGCTCGATTTTGGGAATCAGTATCAATATGTTGCACAAAGCAGCGATCAATTTTGAGTGTATCTAATGGAAACTTTTTGATATAGCTTAAAGATGAGAAACCTGTACCAAAGTCATCAATTGAGAGCTTGACTCCAAGATCTTTGAGTTCCTTCAACTTGGTTAAGCTGGCATCAATGTTATGGACAACTGTAGTTTCCGTAATCTCTAATTCTAAATATTGAGGATCAAACTGCATCTCTTCCAAAATATCTAAGATCCTTTTATTTAGATTATGTTGCTGAAACTGTCTACCAGAAAGGTTTACCGAAACTTTAAGGGATGAAATGCTCTGAAGAACATCATTAGTGTTGTGAAGTGCATTTTGGGAAATCAATGTCTGTGCTGCCTTGACCTGTTGACAAGCTGTCCTCAGTATCCATTCACCAATCTCAATAATCGAACCATTACTTTCGGTGATCGGGATAAACTTCATTGGTGAAATGAGTCCTTCAGAAGAATGATTCCATCGGATTAGTGACTCAGAACCAAACATTTCACCTGTGGCGATACTGACCTGAGGTTGATAATAAAGCTCAAATTCTTGATTATCAAGTGCATAATGTAAATCGGTCTGTAACTCTAGTCTCAGCGGTAACTTGACTTGAATTTCATCAAAGAATTGATAACAATTGCCACCGTGACGCTTTGCCTCTTGTAGTGCAAGGTTTGCCTGCTGCATTATGCCACTAGTATCTTGGGAATGGAGAGAAATGCCAATACTTGCGGTAACGTAAACTTCGGTTAGTCTTACGATAAAAGGATCTGCAAAAGAATCTAATAATGAATTTGCAACATATTTAGCCTCGAATTTAGGATTGGCTGTCGATAGGATAATCGCAAATTCATCACCGCTAAGGCGACAAATCGTATCATCATCCTGAACTATATCAATGATTCGCTTAGCGATTGCTTGGAGGAGCAGATCTCCAAATTCTTCTCCTCGAGAATCATTAATTACACCAAATCGATCAATATCAATTAGAAGAATTGGAATTGGTACTTCTTGAGAAGTATTAGAAATGGCTCTGTCTAAACGCTCACGCAAGGCTAGACGGTTAGGAAGTTGCGTTAGGGGATCAAAATACAATAGATTTTCTAATTTCTCTTGAGCAATATTTTGAGCAATATTTTGATAATGTTGATTAACTTTTTCTTTTTTGCTAAGTTGTACGGAGATCGCTTCTAGTAACTCTTCACGGTTGAGTGGCTTAGTGAGATAATCATCGGCTCCCCAGAGCATACCTTTGCGTAAATACTGGTGATCGGCTAAAGATGTTAAAAATATGAAGGAAATAAGCGTCAGTTTCGGATCTTGACGAATGGCATCCAAGACTTCATAGCCATCCATCTCGGGCATTTGTACATCTGACAAAATTAAATCTGGTATTTGCTGCCTAGCAATTTCTAATCCCTTCCGTCCACTAGATGCCGACATAACACGATATTTTGACAGTTCTAGAATGTCACAAATGCTATATCGAATATCATCATCATCTTCTATGACTAGTAAGGTATACATTTTGTGTAACCTCTGCAACATTCCATGGATTTTACTGCTTGTGCAAGCAAAAGGGGCATTTAAAATCTCATCACGATCTTTAAACGGGATGGACTAGGTTTACTTCTCTGAGACAGGCTAGAATATAACCTAATGATATTAGAAACATACCGTACTTTGCAGATTTCCTCGACTTAGTAAAGAAGTAGATATTTGTGGTACTGCTATATCGCAAGAAGTATTTTTCTTTCAATAATGTTGAAAGATATAAAAATTGCCCCTAATTTGGAAAATTAGAAGCAATAAAACAAAAAATAATACTCGTAATTTTATCTAACTTTCCTAAAATCGTCAAACAATTTCTTAAGAACTTTCTCTACAACCATTATCCAAAACTTAGCACATTTTCGTTTGTACTTTGCTAGCTTAGTCTCAGCTCTTTGCATTTACTAATATAGCTAATATAGCTAATATAGATAGGACAAATCAAAACCCAAAATTAAATTGGCGGTGCTTTGCACCACCAATTTAATTTTGGGTTTATGTCATGAGCAACAGTAACTGATTGAATTGCGAGTGTTTTCCACGCCTTTGAAACGGTAAACATTCGCTTTCTTGAAAATAGTGGCGTTGCACATATTCATAATGACAATCAAGAATATCGTGTTGGAAAATAAGAAGTGAAGTTGTTCAATATAAAAAAATGCAATGTCCCAAGAGTAAGGGAGAAAAAGTAGTAAAAAATGGACATAGATACGGCAAACAGTGCTACCAACGTAAGCAATGTAAGCATCAGTTTGTCGAATTCTATAGTAAACGAGGATATTCCGAGGATGTAAGGCAAATTTGCTTAAGAATGTACTGTAATGGCATGGGGTTTATAGCCATTGAGCGTTGTACGGGAATTGGTCACAATACCGTAATCGGTTGGGTAAAAAAGACAGGAGTAAAATTACCTGAGTCTGAGGAAATTGAGGAAGTGCCAGAGGTAGGTGAACTAGATGAACTCCAGACCTTTGTGGGTAGCAAAGAAAATAAGGTTTGGGTATGGACAGCCGTGAATCACTTTGCTGAAGGGATTTTAGCTTGGACAATAGGAGACAGGAGCAGTGAGACGTTTGCTGTTTTGTGGGCAATGATTAGAAGTTGGTCTTGCTATTTTTGGGTTAGTGATGGCTGCTGTGTTTACCCCAAGTTTATTAACCCTGAAGACCACATTGTTAGTAAAGCCTATATGACTAGGGTGGGGGAGAACACCAGATTGAGACATTACTTGGCGAGATTACATCGCAGGACTCTATGCTACTCAAAGTCTAAGGAAATGTTGCAGATTTCGATTCAGCTATGACTTTTCTACCTCAATCGTAAAAATCAAAAATCTTTCCCTATTTTTTCTTGATCACTGATGTTACGTGGAAGTTTCTAAGACCCTCACCCCTAGCCCCTCTCCCATTAAGGGAGAGGGGCTAGGGGTGAGGGTGATATTTGTTCCACGTAACATCAGTTGATCATTATGAATATGTGCAACGCCGAATAACTAGCCAGCTAATTGGGTTAATGCTGTACCTGTAACTCGACAAATGCGCCAGTCAGGAAGGATTTCTGCACCAATATGTGTATAAAAAGCGATCGCAGTTTCATTCCAATCTAAAACTGACCACTCAAAGCGACCATAACCTCTGGATACTACAATCTGAGCAAGATTGGTAATTAGAGCTTTGCCAATACCGATACCACGATATTCCGATAGTACAAATAAATCTTCGAGATAAAGCCCGCGACGGGTGAGGAAAGTAGAATAGCTGGTAAAAAATAGCGCAAATCCGACAATTTGATTTGGTTCTATCTCCGCCACGATCGCTTCAATACAAGGATTTTCGCCAAACAAATCTGCTTGGAGTGTTTGACAGTCGCCTGTGACATGATCCGAGAGTTGCTCATAGTCAGCAAGGGCAAGAATTAGTGAGAGAATGGCTGGAACATCTTGAACTGTAGCAGAACGAACCTTAAATTGCGGTTGAGTCATTCTATTAAAAGTTAAGTCAATTTTTCATGTAGGATAAGCCTAACAAAAGTTAACTTTATTGATCGTATATTTCAACAAACTACTATGAACCTGACCTTAACTCCATCACAAATACTGCTCTATGGAATTGCGATCGCTGGAGGACTGATCTACTTGCCATATATTGTGGTTGCCTATGGAAGGGTGAGCGTAGGTATTGATATGAACGCACCAAGAGCAATGTTTGATCGCTTACCTGACTATGCTAAACGAGCTACATGGGCACACCAAAATTCTTTTGAAGTATTTGCCTTATTTGCGACAGCAGCTATCACAGCTTACGTCACTAACTCTGCATCTGATCAAACTTCCCTTGATGTGTTGATATTTTTGGTCGCAAGAGTTCTGTTCTCCTTGTTTTATATTCTTGATTTACCTTGGTTGCGATCGCCAATGTGGGCAATCAGTATGGTCTGTATTGGTAGATTATTCTCAGCAAGCCTTTTCTAAAACTATAGCAATCCTCAATGATTTGAACGTTAGCTTCGACTACGCTCGGCTAACGTTCGACTAACGTATTACCATCAATTGCATCAATGGCTAAGCCATCAATGCTTACAACTACTTAGGATTGCCATAGCACATTTTTACTTCTGAAATGCAGAAAGATCCAATCCATCAATAGGTTGCAAAAAAGCAAATAACCGATTTGCAATCTTAGCAACGCCACCTTGAATATTCGATTCAATATTTAAAGGCATCACAGGATCATGTAATGAGATCCGCAGTAGAAACCAACCATTCTCATCATCAGCCGTGCAGGAAACGCGAATACCTTCATAATTATGCGGTACGATCTGCCAATCAGCTTGAGTAGCGGCAAATACTTGCAAATCGCTAATGGCTTTCTCTCCTACAATCTTAAAATCTTCCACCTGTATTTTGATACGAAACTCTTCGCTTTCGACAGGCTCTTGGAGATTGGCAATTAAATCGGTGAGCGATTTTCCTACTAATTTCGACTTGGCTAATTCAATCAGGAGCTTACTCACCAAATAAGCACCATCATCAAGAAAATAGTTCTCCTTCATCGCACCATGCCCTGAAGTTTCGATCGCCAGCCAAGACTCTTGCCCTGACTGATTGAGACGGATCGACTCGTTGATCACATTTTTGTACCCACGCTTGAAGCGATGATGTATGCCTTGCAAATCCTCGGCAATAAATTTAGCCAGTCCATCGGAAGTTATAGAATCAGTGACAATAGCTGATTTGGGATGCTCCTTGAGGACGATCGCAGAAATAAGTGCAATTAATCGATTTCGATTAAGCTCTTTGCCAAATTGATCGACCGCCGCACTACGATCTACATCAGTATCAAAAATAATCCCAAAGTCAGCCTGATGTTTAATAACTGCTTCACAAATGGAAGCCATTGCTACTTTATCTTCAGGATTAGGAACGTGATTGGGAAATGTACCATCAGGATCAAGAAATTGACTGCCTGTAATATCTGCACCAAGAGGCTCTAAGACTTTGCTGGCATAGAAACCACCAGCCCCATTACCCGCATCAACGATGATTTTTAATCCCTGAAGTGGTTGTTCGCAATAGTCGGGATGATTGACTGCTTCACGAATTTTGGTGACAAATTGATTCGCATAGACTGAGATAAAATCGTGCTGAGTGATCTGACCTTGAGGAGTGGAGATTGCAAACTCGTTCTTCTCGGCAAGGTTGAGAATATCCGTAATATCTTTTTTCTCTACCCCCCCCTGAGCCGTAAAAAACTTTAAACCATTGCGATTAAATGGCAAATGACTTGCTGTGAGCATAATTGCGCCATCACAGTTAAAGCCATTGGTAACTGTACTCATAAACATCGCTGGTGTTGAGGCGATCGCAAAGTCATACACTTGACTACCAAGGGAAGTGATTCCTTCCATTACTGCCTGCATCAACACTGCGCCTGATAGACGGCTATCGCGCCCTACGGAAATTAGTAAATCGAAGGTAGGTTTGCTGAGTTTTTGAGATAGCCAAATTACAAAAGATTGTCCGAGAATTTTGGCAATAGCAGGAGTGAGATTGACATCTTCATTGGGGACACCTGCGATCGCTACACCACGAATATCTGAGCCATTTTGCAGCTTTTTCCAGTTAAAATCTTGCATGATTATTTTGCCTAGAAGATGAATCAAAGAGTTTTGTGATTTCTCTACTAAGTAGTTAAGCATACAGACTGTCTAAGCTTAAATTAGTATAGAAAAATTTTTGAAAGTGACGCTTATTAATTAAAACCCAAACCAGAGTTTTGTTCCGCCCGCGTAGCGGGCAGAACAAAACTCTCGGTTTTTAGTTTACTTATGTCTAGCTACTTCCTATTTATAGCCAGATGCCTGCAAAGAAAAAAGATGGGCATAGCGTCCATCCGCAGCTAATAACTGCTCGTGGCTGCCCTGCTCAATAATTCTGCCATCAGCCATCACGATGATTTTATCTGCCATGCGGACAGTGGAAAATCGATGGGAAATGAGAACTACCATCTGATCTTTAGTGAGCGAACGGAAGTGACTAAAAATATTCATCTCAGCCTCTGCATCCATGGCTGCAGTTGGTTCATCGAGAATAAGAATATCTGCTTGAGATCGCATAAAAGCTCTGGACAAAGCAATCTTTTGCCATTGACCACCCGATAGTTCTTGACCACCCTTAAACCATTTACCTAGCTGCGTACTAAATCCTTTAGGCATATTTTCAATAAAGGGTTTTGCCATTCCCTTTTCTGTAGCAACTTCCCATCCATGATATTCATTTAAGCGTTCCACATCCCCAACTCCAACATTCTCACCAACTGTAAATTGATATTGCACAAAGTTCTGGAAAATTACACCGATTCTTTTTCGCAAAACATCGATATCCCAATCATTTAGATCAACACCATCTAATAAAATCCTGCCACTCGTAGGCACATATAATCTGGTCAGGAGCTTAATTAAGGTAGTTTTGCCTGATCCATTTTCACCAACGATCGCTAGTTTCTCCCCATGCTTGAGACGAAGGGAAATATCATTTAAAACTAGCTCCGTACTTTTGGGATAGAAAAAAGAAACATTTTCAAATCTAATTCCATCAGGCTCAATGCCCTTAGTGATATAACCTTCTGACTTAGGAATTGGTTGTTCGAGAAATTCATATAGATTTGCTAAATAGAGATTATCCTCATACATTCCACCGATGGAAGTTAGCGCTGATGCAAAAGTAGCTTGACCTTGGCGGAAGACAACAAGATACATTGTCATTTCGCCTAAGCTGATTTTACCTGTGATCGCCTCAATTACAATCCATGCGTAAGCAGCATAAAATGTTCCTGTACTAAGCAATCCTAACAAATAACCCCAAACTCCCTTTTGAATCGTGAGGTTGCGATCTTCGTCATACAAGCGAGCAAAAATATCGCGATAGCGCTGCAACAGCATTCCACCCAATTGATAAAGCTGCACTTCCTTTGCATAGTCTTCTCTTGCCAATAAAGTCTCTAGATAATGCTGTTGACGAGTTTCGGGTGATCGCCATTTAAAAAGACGGAATGAATGTTCAGACAACTTTGTTTCCGCAATAAAAGAAGGAATGGCAGCTAATACCAAAACGATTACTGCCCAAACCGAAAATTTTAATAGCAATCCACTAAAGGTTAAGAGCGTTAGTGCCGACTGACATAAACCAAAAATACGGCTGATTAAGGATAAGGGACGACTAGAAGCTTGAGAACGCGCCTGTGTCATCTTGTCATAAAATTCCGAATCTTCAAAATGAGCTAGTTCTAAAGTGAGCGCTTTCTCCAAGATTAAAACATTCACCTGCTGCCCTAATAGCACTCTAAGCAAAGATTGTGATATATTCAATCCCTTTTGTGCCGCCGCCAAAATCACAATTAAAAGTGCCTCAAATCCCACATAACTTAGTGCCAAGTTGCGATCGCTAATTAAACCACTCCGCGAAGCTAGTAGCGCACTATCAACAATCAGCTTACCCGCATAAGCGATCGCCGCAGGGAGTAGTCCACTCATTAGCGTAAAAATCGCGATCGCTACTGTGAGAATATTGCTAGTTGTCCACGATAAGCCTAAAGCCTTAATACCATAGCGATAGCTCGACAGAGACTTTCGCATCGCCTTGCTAATCGATTTCCATCCCTTCAATTCAATTTTTTTCTTTTTTGCCATGCAATCTATGTTATCTCAATCAAATCTAATTAAGCGAAGTATGATTCCACCTAAGTTAATAAAATCATTGCCCATTAAAGCTTTTAGATTTTCAAAATGGCAAAGCCATTTTGAAAATTGTTTTTATCCTTCGCCAATAGACTGGGAAAGGAAACTGGATATAGTCTTGGGCAATGGATAACACCACAAATAGATGTCCAAAAAATGTGGTGATTGCCCAAAACTTGGGAAACCATGACAATGGAAGATCAGGTTCGGTTGGGAACAAATTAGCAGCAAGTGAGGTGATTAATGTTGGTACTAATACTAATAAAATCCCCGCTATCGCTAACCAACGACTAGTTAATAACTGAGCTTCATTGGCATTTTCCCAGCATTTACCATTCCAAACCCAACGCAATGTCGAAATCGTATCTGCCATTCGCATTACCTGTCGCATGGAATTTGGTTCTTTTTCGATAACGAAAATGTGATTACAAAAATTGCAGCCCAGTGAGTCCATCATGGGCATTTCTGCGATCGCTCCATGTCTACAGATGGGGCAAGGCGCAGACATAAAGTAAACAGGCGATCGCAAACTAAAGTAATCCATTGTTTAAATAATTTTACAGAATTACAGCATGTGGAGGCTTTGGATAGTACAGAAATATTTGTGAAAGTGATGCTTAGCGTCACCTCTACAAATATTTCTAGTTTTTAAGTAAGCGCAAATCGCTATAAGCAATATCTTGGCAGATATAGAGTTTTTCAAGCAAGCGAAGTACAAGTTTGTTTCTCCGCCAAAGGCGGGGAAACAAACTTGTACTTCACCAGACTGGTAAACGTTATAGACAGGGAGATGTTTTGATTGGGTACGGATGCCCTATTATGTTCACAAACGGTGTAAGGAATATCATGCTCCATCAATTTACAAGGTTATCATTTTCATCATCACTGCTAGTTGCGGCTGTTGCTCTTGTAGCAACTTCCTCCATTAGTGAATTAGCTCAAGCTGAAACCACAACATTACCATCTAATCAATCTGAGGTTACATCTGTAGATAAGGCTATTCCTAGTAATCCAGTGCAAGTCCGATCGCAATCTACAGTTAGTCCTGCATCAAGCACATCGACCAAATCGACAGACACAGCGATCGTGCAGAAAATTAATCAAGATGTTCTAGCAGAGCCTCTGACTGTAGATACAACCGCGCAAAATGTTACTTCTGTATCCCAATTAAGTGACGTGAAGCCTACTGACTGGGCTTTTACGGCATTGCAATCTTTGGTCGAGCGCTATGGTTGTATTGCAGGCTATCCCGATCGCAGTTTTCGGGGGAAACAAGCAACTAGTCGCTATGAATTTGCGGCTGGCTTAAATGCTTGTCTTGACAAGATCAATGAGATTATTTCCACAGGGCTAGCGGATAAGGTCAGCAAGGAAGATCTTGCCACCTTGAAAAGACTGCAAGAAGAATTTGCTTCGGAACTTGCCACTTTACGCGGTCGCGTCGATGCCCTTAATGCTAAAGTCACCAAACTAGAAGCACAGCAGTTCTCAGCCACCACCAAGTTATTTGGTCAAGCAATTTTCGGCTTACAAGGACGCCTCAGCAATTCTCCTAGCATTTTTGGTGCAAAAACGCCTGACACAGCCACAAACTTCACCTTTGGCGGTACTGTGCAACTGAGTTTACTCACTGAGTTTACCCCCCGCAGTGTCTTGCTGACAGGACTTAGTATCGGCAATATCTCAACCGCTTCAACTGGTAACAGTGCCTTTAACGACACATTCACTCGTCTAGGTTACGAATCCCTCACAGGAGGCTCAGGTAATTCCGTTGTTCTTAGCGATCTTACCTACCGATCCCTAATTACTAATAATTTGGCTCTCATTGTTGGACCTTTAGGGGTTAGCCCAGTTTCCGTTTTTCGCGGTCCAGATCGCTATCAGAGTTCTGGACAAGGTGCAATTTCCCTATTTGCCCAGCGCAACCCTATCCTCAACCTTGGTAATACTACAGGAGGTATCGGTTTAGACTGGCAAATTGCGAAAAGAACCAGTTTACAGGCTGTATATTCCGCAGGTACACCTCAGACCGCTTCAGGAAATGGTGGGCTGCTTGGCGGTAACTACACCCTAGGTGCACAATTCCTCTTTGCTCCTGTGGAACCTGTAGACGTGGCTTTGTATTACTTGCGATCTTACTCAAATAACTCCACAACCACCAACCCTCAGTATGCAAGATTGCTGACAGGTGTGGGAGATGATATCGTTGCTATTAATGCAACTGGCGGTTCACTGCCACTCAGCACTGATGCCTTTGGTAGTACTGTCAATTGGAAAATTACACCTAAACTTAACCTTGGTGGATGGGTTGGCTTTACCACTTCAACAGTTAGTGGCTTGACAGGTAGTGTTCAGACATTTAACTGGATGTCTTATCTAACTTTCCCCGATCTCTTTAAGGATGGTAATTTAGCGGGAATCTATGTCGGTCAACTTCCTAAAATTACGGGTAGTAGCTTGAGTGGCAATAGCAATGTTCCTGATTACCTCAATAATCTAGTAACAGCCGCATCTGGAGTTAACTCAGGTGGTCAGAATACCTCCGCAACCCATGTGGAGCTATTCTATCGCCATCGGATCTCTAACAACATTAGTATTACCCCTGGTGTAATTTTTCTATTTAATAATGGGAATAGATCAGGTAGTGATACCGTCACAATTGGTGCTTTAAGGACTACTTTCTCTTTCTAAATGTTGTTTATCTGGTATTTCAAATGAGTAAATGCTCATTTGAAATACCAAAATTTAGCCAATCAGCATTTAAAGTTTGTATCTTTCTGTTGTTAGATCCAAACCTTTTTGGATTTACGCATTGATTAGCGATCACTTTATACTGGTTTTATACGTTTATTTCGCGCTTTACCTTCTACAAAATTTGCAGCATGTTTAACTATCGTTGCAGATGATAATTATAATGATTATAGAGGTGAGCATCTCAGTTGAAGCATTAATACGCCTCCTGAAAGAGATCTATCGATAACACGAGTACAAACTCCTTCTAGTATCGCACTACTTCTATTGCCTATATTTCCTCGGCAAGTGGTTGTTCAGTTAAATAAAGTTTTTTGGAGTCAGTTATGTCTAAAAATTTATTTGTATCTATTTCCCTGATAGGTTGCAGTTTTGCATCATCATTGCTCACATTAGCTACACCCGCTTTAGCGGGTGTAGTCTATGAAAGACAGAAGCCTAGTGAAAGTGAAGAAGTGCCTAGTCAAATCATTAATTTGATCGCTGATAATCAAGGTAACGAAACACTTGAAGTACCTACAACAAGTCCAAACTCTAATTTTAACGTAACATTACCGCAAGCACCTGTATTCGTTCCCGAAACTAAAACCTCCATAAATTTTTAGCCAGACTGATCAAAAAGGTAAGGGTAAACTGTGTGAATATGGCACATACAGCTCTTCTTTTTACTTAAATAATAACAGCGCTATTTAGCTTTTAGTAGTCTAGTGAAGTAGAGAATTATGTCCCCGCCTTCGGCGGGGACATAATTCTCAGTAACTCGATTACTTGAAAATCGCTATGTTGATCCCCAAAGTTTTATTTATCTGTAGGTCGATAAATGCGGTTAATAGCTTCTAACATTTGACTGTCAGAAGCTATTTGGCGAAGTTGCTCTAGTTTGAACTTGGCTATGCGATCGCCCATAGTTTTCTGAGAAGTCAAGCTTGTATCATCGGAAATCTGCCAATTAAATAGTCGATCTAGTCCCTCTAGAGGCGCAAAAGAAACATTAGTATCAGTGAAACGCAGCAACTGCATACTACCTCCCCCAATAGCAGGTGCATTGGTTTGCTGCATCTCTATTAAAATTTCCTGAGCAGGAGATAGACCATTGGACTTCCCTCTTCCGATACTGACTTGCGCGTTAGTCTCTCCCACATTGACAGCAAACATACTGCTAGCGATCGCCAGCAATCCCAAAATTTTGTATGAAGCCATATGACCTTCCTAAAACTTTATATGGTGAATTACAACACGACATTACTTAGCCAACTCTATTAAAGCTAACATTACTGGTAAATATTGACCGCCAAATGTCAGAAAGTTTACATATAAGTAGCTCAACATAATTAAAACCTAAAACCAGAGTTTTTTCCGCCCGCTACGCGGGCGGAAAAAACTCTGGTTTTTAGGGGGTAATTTAGGGACATCCTCAAAGGGTACAACTCTAAAATGCTTTTGGTTGCTATAGTATCGATAAGACTTCGATTATTTGATAGTTTGTTAAGCAATCGGATGAAGTGATCGATAAGTAGATTTTAGTAATGACATCATGCTAGAGACGGTAAGTGAAGCAGACCAACCTAAGGATTTTACAGACACAACAACCATTGAGGATGTAAGTGAGACAGCGCTCGCTATTGCTGAGCAAGCATCTGATGATAACTCTCTTGACGAGATCGATGATGTAGAGATGTCTCTGTTTGATCATCTGGAAGAATTGCGATCGCGTATTTTTTACGCATTGATAGCTATCATCATTGGTATAGTAGGGTGCTTTGCTGTAGTTAATAAGATTGTCGCTTTACTGGAAATTCCAGCACAGGGGGTAAAGTTTCTCCAACTTGCTCCAGGAGAATATTTTTTCGTATCGCTGAAAGTTGCAGGCTATAGCGGTCTTCTTGTTTCTAGTCCTGCAATCCTATATCAAATTGTGCGCTTTATTTTGCCTGGGCTGACTCGCAAAGAAAAAAGGGCGATCGCGCCAATTGTATTTGGCTCTAGTATTTTATTTGTCCTCGGTATAGTTTTTGCTTATCAGTTATTGATTCCTGCTGCACTCAACTTTTTTATCAGTTACGGTGGTGATGTAGTTGAGCAGTTTTGGTCGATTGATCGCTATTTTGAGTTTGTGTTGTTGCTGCTATTTAGCACAGGTTTAGCCTTTCAAATTCCTGTTATTCAAGCTTTGTTGGCACTTACAGGTATTGTCAACTCCGCAAGAATGCTGGCTGGATGGCGTTATGTAGTACTTGGAGCAGTCATCCTTGGGGCAGTGTTAACGCCTTCAACCGATCCAATGACACAGAGTTTACTTGCGGGTGCAGTTGGTATCCTATATTTTGGTGGAATTTTCTTAGTCAAAGCAATGGGAAAATAACATCTTTGACGGCGATATTGATCTCGCTATCGAATGCTATCTAAAAAGATGCGAGTTCGGGATAATTTGAAACAAACTTTGAGAGAGGGTTTGCGTAGCAAACCCTCTCTCAAAGTCCAAAAGTAAAAGCCTTGCTTAGCAAGGCTTTTACTTTTGGACTTTTAAAGTTTGTCAGCTTAACCCGAACTGATGTTAAGTTGCTAGACATAAGTAAACTAAAAACCGAGAGTTTTGTTCCGCCCGCTATGCGGGCGGAACAAAACTCTGGTTTGGGGTTTAATTAAGTTGAGCTACTTAATAAGGGCTTTTTACACAAATTCAGCTTCAATAGCTTCAGGCTGTTGCTTAGGGCGAGGATCAAACTCGAAGAGTGAGTAGACTACATCGCGGCGGATTTGAGTCATCATATCAAGGAAAATTTCGTAACCTTCACTCTTATATTCGATTAAAGGATCTTTCTGACCATAGCCACGTAAACCAACAGACTCACGCAATGCTTCCATCGCTTGAAGGTGATCGCGCCAAAGTGAGTCAATCCGTTGCAAGATAAAAAATCGTTCGGCTTGGCGCATTAAACCTGCCTGCAAAGATTCTACCTGTGCTTCTTTGATTTCGTAAGCACGGCGGACTTCTTCTCTTAGGAAAGCTTGCATTTCAGGTAAGAACATATCATCCAGTTGTTCTGGTTCAAGGTCTTGTAGGAGATTGACAAATTCTCTGACTTTTTTCACCATAGCGGTGAGGTTCCATTCTTCGGGAGGAAGCTCAGGGTTGACATAGGCATTAACGATATCATCCATCGTGCGTTCGGCATATTCAATGACGCGATCGCGCAGATTTTCACCCTCTAGCACCCGACGACGTTCGGCGTAAATCGCACGACGTTGATTGTTCATCACCTCGTCATATTCAAATACTTGCTTCCGAATGTCGTAATAGTAAGTTTCGACTTTCTTTTGAGCATTTTCGAGAGCGCTGGTGAGCATTCCAGAGCTGATCGGCATATCTTCTTCGACACGGAAGGCATTCATCAAACCTGCCACGCGATCGCCTGCAAAAATACGCATCAAGTTATCTTCAAGGCTGAGGAAAAATCTAGTCGAGCCAGGGTCACCTTGACGACCGCAACGACCACGCAATTGATTATCAACACGGCGAGATTCATGTCGCTCAGTCCCGATCACATGTAAGCCTCCCAGTTTAGTTACATCTTTATGTTCAGCATCAGTGACAGCTTCGTATTCACGTTTAATCACTGTAAAAGCATCACGCAGCCTTTGAATAACAGGATCATCGGTAGGTGCTTTTTCAGAAGCGACAGCCAACATATCTTCAGCTTCTAGCTCGGACTGACTCATGCGCCCTAGTTTTTCAACGGCGAAGTTGATCGCTTCTTTAAGTTGGGTTTGAGCATCCTTAGAGAGTTCGCAAGGGAATAGACTATCGGAAACTTTCCAAGTCTTCTTCTTTTTACCTTCGTTTGCACTACCAAAACCTTGCCCCTTTTGCGGGCGATCGCTAAACATGCGTTGACCTTCATTGGTAAAGTCGTCATCATCTTCAGGACGCACAATCTGCGGCATGAAGTTTTCCCGCACCTTCAGACGCGCCATATAGTCAGCATTACCACCGAGGATAATGTCTGTACCACGACCAGCCATGTTGGTGGCGATCGTCACCGATCCTTTACGACCCGCCTGAGCCACGATTTCTGCTTCCCGTTCCACATTCTCAGGTTTCGCATTCAGCAAGTTATGAGGGATTTCTTTCTCACTTAGCAGACGCGAGAGAACTTCTGATTTCTCAACGCTAGTTGTTCCCACAAGAACAGGGCGACCTGTTTCATGCATTTCACGGCATTCTTCAGCAACGGCTCGCCATTTTGCTGCTTCGGTTTTGTAAACCACATCTGACCAATCAGCACGACCGCTCTTACGATTGGTGGGCATAGTGGTTACTTCGAGATTATAGATTTTGCCAAGCTCGGCTTCTTCAGTTTTTGCCGTACCTGTCATGCCACCCAACTTGGGATACAGCAGGAAGAAGTTTTGATAGGTAATAGTCGCAAGGGTTTGGGTTTCATTTTCGATTGGTACGCTTTCTTTAGCTTCGATCGCTTGATGCAAACCATCACTCCAACGACGACCAGGCATGACGCGCCCTGTGAACTCATCCACAATAATTACTTCGCCGTCACGGACAATGTAATTTACATCCCGCAGGAATAGTTCCTTAGCTTTAAGTGCATTAAATACATAGTGTGCCCAAGGATCTTGCTGGTCAAATAAATCCTTAACCCCTAGTAAATTTTCAGCAAGTTCAAACCCTTCATCGGTCATAACTACGTTACGTTGCTTTTCATCAACTTCGTAGTGGGTTTCCTTTTCTAATTGTGCAGCGATCGTCACTGCGCCCAAATATTTCTCTGTTGGGCGCTCCACCATACCCGAAATAATCAGTGGCGTACGGGCTTCGTCAATTAAGATCGAGTCAACTTCGTCAATGACACAGAAATTAAAGGGACGTTGCACCACTTCTTCGATGCTAGTCGCCATATTGTCCCGTAGATAGTCAAAACCTAGTTCGCTATTGGTGGCGTAGGTGATATCGCAGTTATAATTTTTGCGGCGCTCGATTGGCTCCATCGAGTTTTGGATTAAACCAACCGACATTCCTAAAAATCGATGGACTTGTCCCATCCATTCAGCATCACGACGGGCAAGGTAGTCATTAACTGTAACGACATGAACACCTTTACCTGTAAGGGCATTAAGATAGCTAGGCAATGTCGCTACAAGGGTCTTACCTTCCCCTGTTTTCATTTCAGCAATTTCGCCACGGTGCAAAACCATGCCACCAAGCATCTGAACGTCGTAATGCCGTAGCCCTAAAACACGTGTAGCAGCTTCACGCACAGCAGCAAAGGCTTCGGGCAGTAAATCATCAAGAGATTCACCTTTTTCTATGCGTTGTTTAAATTCTCCCGTTTTTGCTTGCAATTCACGATCGCTGAGCGCCGCTAACTCTGGGGCGAGGGAGTTGATGAGTGCCACGTCGGGACGAAGTTTGTCGAGCTTGCGCTTGTTAGGATCGCCAATCAGGTTTTTTAGGTTAAACATAGCTACCGAATGCAGTTAAAACGGGGATTTAAAAACGGGAAATTGCGCCAAATGTGATATTAAATCTAAGTTTGGACTACCAGTATATATTACCCGACTGTTGAGAATACAAACTTCGGATAACCGAAGTGATCGCTAAAGCTGTACTAAATTCTAACTAAAGCTTGACTATTGCCCCACTAAGTGACCACATTTTCACAAAAAATCACATAGTAACGTCAGTTAGGGCTAAGCTCACAAAATTGGAAAAGCTAAAAGTACAAGATTTGCGTAGCAAAGTTTGTACTTTTAAAATTAGAGAGCCTCTCTCTAAGACTGTTTCAAACTATCTCAAACTCACATTAATTATCACATTAATTATTTGTATAGCAGTCCTAAATGAGATGTGAGTGGCTTGAACTTCGCTCAGCCATCGATTTTACAGATGGCTGAGCGAAGTTCAAGCCAATGATTTGTAAAACTGAATTTAGAACTGCTATATATTTCTATATATTCGTTGAAGCGTTGCCTTGTTAAGATGTTAACAAATGATCACAAAATATCTCTAAATTTCCATTGCTTATCTTCGAGAAAGAAAACATCTTACTGATCGCTAAAATCAATAATCCAGTAAGTAGCCAGACATAAGTAAACTAAAAACCGAGAGTTTTGTTCTGCCCGTTACGCGGGCGAAACAAAACTATAGATTGGGTTTTAATTAACTTGAGCCACTTATTCAGCAATCTTGAGCACATTGTATAGGGAACCAAAGTTAAAACTCGAAAAGGAAGTTCTAATGACTCGGATCTGCAAACAGATCGCTAGGACAAAGCAAATCGCGATCTATGTCAAAATAATATTAATAGTTAACTACAAGCTTATATTTACAAGCTAATTGGCAATGTCTGCAATTTCTCTCAAAGTCCCCAAGCAAAAAGTCAGTACTCCTCCCTTACAGATACATACTTTAGGCGATCGCGTATTGCGCCAGCCTGCTAAGCGCATTAGTAAAGTCAACGATGAAATTCGGCAGATCATAGTTGACATGCTAATCACCATGTATAGCAGTGACGGAATTGGTCTAGCTGCACCACAGGTGGGGATTAACAAACAACTACTCGTAATTGATATTGAACTCAAGGATGAGAGCAAACCACCTTTAGTCATGATCAATCCTGAAATTAAGGGTTCGGGTGGAGACTTAATCACTGGTGAAGAGGGATGTTTGAGTATTCCTGAAGTATTTCTCGATGTCGTTCGTCCTGACCAAGTGGAAGTTGCCTATCGCGATGAGGATGGTAGACCACAGAAACTGGTAGCGAGTGGTTTGCTAGCAAGGGTAATTCAACATGAAATGGATCATTTGAATGGAGTACTATTCGTCGATCGCGTTAAAAATGCAGTTGCTCTTAACAAAGAATTAACCGCCCATGGGTTTGCACCTAAGGATGTCCAAGCAATTAAATAAGCTTTAAGTTTTCATTTTGTCGTAGGCAAAATGAAAACTTAAAGCTTATAGTTCTCAACATGTAGGTGTTTTTAGATATGAGGTAATTTTTATGCTTCAGCTTGATCGCCAAAATTTACCTAGTAGCGACGAATTACCTGATTCCGACGATACACCTGTGGATAACGAAGACCAGAATTTTTTGCCTAATCTACTTCTCTTTTTACTGGAGTATATTTGGAAGAATCGTGATGATTGGTACTTTGGTGTAGATATGGGCATTTATCACACTACAGGATTTAGCCCAAGAGTGCCTGTAGTACCTGATGGATTTTTAAGTTTAGGGGTAGAACGTCGCAAGGGTGGTAAATCACGCCGAAGCTATGTGACTTGGGAAGAGAAAGATATTGTCCCTATTTTGACCTTGGAAATAGTATCCCATACCTATGGTGGTGAGTATGAAGAGAAGCTAGAGATTTATCGTAAATTGGGAGTGCAATATTACATGATTTATAATCCCGAATTCTGGCGGCGCGATCGCCATTTACCGTTGGAAATTTACAAATTAATTGATGGATTTTATCAACTCCAAAGTGGTGAACCCTACTGGATGCCAGAAATTAGTTTAGGGATTGGACGTTGTGTCTTACCCTCTGATAACTTATGTCGTGAAGCTTTAAGTTGGTTTAATCAACAAGGTCAGAGATACATCACTCCTGAAGAAAAATCAGAGCTTTTAGCCGCGAGATTAAGAGAATTAGGCGAAGACCCTGATTTGCTCTAATTAAGTTGAGCTACTTACCAGATTTTCCAGTCACTCCAATTAAGATTAAAGATGGAAGTATCTGGGAAGGCGATCGCGTTATTATTCTGTACCAGAGTTTGCTGTAACTTGGTGAGTAGTGGGTTAACTCGCGGCAAGTTCTCAACTAATTGATAGGGCAGAATTCCTTCTGTCAAGGCAAAAGATGCGGTTGTGCCTGCGGCGGCTCCCACTGACCACTCGTAGGAATGGACGCGATAACCTGCGGCAACAATATAGCTATAGGCAATATTTTTGCCAGAGACGATCAGATTATCAATTTTTTTGGGAATTAGCGATCGCAAAGGGATTTGTCCAGGGAAAGCGGCTCCGTGACCATTACGCACACCTGCTCGTTCCGTATTGCCAGCTTTTTCGACAGGATATTCACTGAGGCAGGGATGGAAGTCGAGATAATATTGGGCAATACCGATCGCATCGGGATATATGGTCGAACGAGTACGACGTGGGATTTGATTAGGATCTGTATTATTTTTAATAACGCTAGTTGTTTCTAAACCTGCTAGAGCTTTCCATAAATTGCGATAGGCTTGCTGTGAGAGATTTTGGCGATAGGTTTCCGTACTAAAGTCTACCTGTGAAACATCGATCTCAGACATACTGAAGCCTTCAGGATAGCCATAGGAAGGGCGACCGATAATTCGCCTTGATTCGCGGATATAGGGATATTTGGAAAGCCCATGCAAGGTTCCCATTGGCGAGTCAAAACCTGTCAGTAAACGATGATTCGGGAAAGGCTTTTTCCAATTTGTTTTTTGCTGCGAGTCAGTCGTACCTGCTACTAGCCAATAGTAAAAACCAAGGGCAATCTCTTCTCCACTTTTGAGAGTTGATTGCCTCAAACCACCCATCCATCCGTTAGGTTCAAATTGACCTGAACTCCTTAATTGCTCTCTAGAATAAATCAAATTATCTTTATCCGTACCTGGGCGATAGTCATTTCCCCAGACCCAGTTCTGCATCGAAATATCACCTGCTTTCATCGATGAAACCCCAAAGGCATTCTTTTTGGGCTGATCAGTTGCAGCACTCCAGATGCGGCGATAGGTGAAGATATTATCAAAATTGGCAAGACTGGGTTTTGGGTCAGAGCCATAATAGGGCAAATAGCGATCATAAAAGCTCGGCTTTTGTTGTGGTTGAGCTTCGTTCGTCTGCTCCATCGCAAAGGTGTAGGTAAAACCCTGTGTACAGTAAGGATCATTTTCTGTAACAGGAGAAGATGGATTTAGATGCGATCGCGGATCGAGACCAAGCCGATAGGGAACATCCGCTAAAGCGATGATTTCTCCTGTTTCTGTGGAATCGATCACAAACCAATCACTAGGACTCTTTTGAGAATTTGGAATTTGAGAGTTGGTGAAAGGAACAAAACGAATAATTTGTTTCTGTAATCGTGATGAGTTTTCGTAGCGATAAGCATCATCGATAATTTGCGAAAGTGGCTCACTATTTAATGGGGCAGAATTTGGTGCAGGACGATGTTGAATAGCGATCGCAGCATTAATTAATTTGTTATCAGTACTAATTTCTAAGTTTTTAATAACCGTATTCGGGAACCATTTTAATTTGCCATTCCCCTTACGTTTCGCCTCCTGCAACATTTCCACTAATATTTGCTGGGCAGTATTAGGAATGAAACAGGAAACACTTACCCAACAGTCCCCTGCATTTAATTTGCCATATGTCTGCTCGATCCTCTGACGAAATTCAGTATAGCCCCTAGGAAAGTACCAGAGACTACGCTGTTTCTTGGCTTCATCCAGAGCCGAAGTACCTTGAGACGTAATCTGTCCACCGATCCAGTCGGTAATTTCCGTCATGCAGACCGTTCGCCCTGCGAGCAATCCCTCATAGGCGGCGGCTGTACCTGCGACCCCCCCACCCACGATCAGGATTTCACAATCTTCAGTCTGATCAATTTTGCGCGGAAGAGAAGTTTGGTTTAGTTTGTTAGCGATCGCATGAGGTGTTAGGGCGATCGTTAATGCGATCCCCGTAAAAATCGTGTAACAAGAAAAACGAATTTTAGAAATAATCTTCTTCAAGGGTTTTAGCTGTATTTATAGAGAGTGAGTGCGCTATTAGGATTTAATGAATTAGGTATAGATGCTATTTTGATTTATCTATCTAAATATAGCAAGCAGTCCTAAATCAGTTGTAACAGACCTTGACTTCGGCTACGCTCAGTCAGCACAATCATTATTTCTGGCTGAGCGCAATCAAAGCAAATCATAAGCATTACTAAGTAGCTCAACTTAATTAAAACCAAAACCAGAGTTTTGTTCCGCCCCCTACGCGGGCGGAACAAAACTCTCGATTTTTAGTTTACTTATGTCTAGCTATTAAAATCTAAACATTTGCTCCTTGTGATTCTTTTGCAAAAGCATAAACGAAGCTTAACCGTAAGTTAAATTATAGAATCAAATTGGAACGTATGATGACCTTAAGTGTGAGAAATAGGCATCATGGTTTACAAAAATACAGTAACAAATCCACTCGTAGCAGCATCAGTTCTGCTAGCAGTTTTTAATATTGGTCATGCCAATGCAGTCGAACTAAAATCTAGTTCAACTTCTCAAAATGCGAGCAGTGCAGCCAATATTCTGCAAAAAATTGAAAACGATACTCTTGTTGAAACTCCAACCTTGGAGTCTGATAAAAGTGCCCAGAATGTTACATCTGTATCTCAACTTACAGATGTGAAACCTACCGATTGGGCATTTACCGCTTTACAATCTCTAGTGGAAAGATACGGCTGTATTGCTGGTTATCCTGATCGTACTTTTCGCGGTAAGCAAGCCACATCTCGTTATGAGTTTGCCGCAGGGCTGAATGCTTGTCTAGATAAAGTCAATGAAATTATTGCTGCTGGTTTAGCTGACAAAGTTAGCAAGGATGATCTAGCAGCTATTAAAAAACTTCAAGAAGAATTTGCTGCTGAACTTGCGACTTTGAGAGGTCGAGTTGATGCTCTTGATGCCAAAGTAACCAAACTAGAAGCTCAGCAATTCTCAACAACCACTAAACTCAATGCCACAGTAATTTTTGCCCTTGCTGATACCTTTGGTGGTGTAGGAACAGGAACTAACGCTCAAAATCCTCAAAGAACTACTGATGCGACTAACCTCAATTTCTCCTATCGGGCAAGATTGAACTTTGACACCAGCTTTACAGGGAAAGATTTGCTGCGTACCCGTTTACAAGCAGGTAACAATCCAAACTTGGGTAATGAAACTAATACCCAAATGGCGCGTTTAGCCTTTGCCCAAGGCACAGATAATACATTTCAAATCGATAAGTTCTACTACCGATTTCCAGTTGGCGATAGCTTGAGGTTTTACATCGGCGCAAACGCTCTCGATCCCGACGATATCGCTGATACATTGAATCCTTATTTTGAAAGTAGCGACAGGGGTGCTTTATCTAGATTCGGGCGCTACGATCCGCTATTGTTTCGCTCACCTTCTGGTGCTGGCTTAGGTTTGACTTACAAGGTTAATTCTCAGTTTACCGTTGCCGCAAGCTACCTCGCAAATTCCGCTAATACTCCTAATGCTGCATCTGCAACTGGTCAAGGTGGTTTGTTTAACGGCGGTTATAGTGCCAATTTACAACTAGTTTTTGCACCAACAACTGACTTGAAGTTTGGGTTAGCCTATGCCCGTACTTTTGAACCAGGTTCACTTTTAAATTTGAGTGGCAGCACAGGCAGCAACTTTGGTAACAGACCATTTGCTACTGGTACTGGTAATGGTACTGGATTTGATACATCCGCCGATCGCTATGGCGCTCAATTTAACTGGCAAGCTTCCAAAAGCTTTAACTTAGGCGGCTGGGTTAGTTTTGCTAATGCTCGCCAAGAATCAGGCACAGGTGTAGGTAACACTGCTAATTTATTTAACTGGGGCGTTACCCTTGCATTCCCAGACCTATTTGCCACTGGCAATACAGGCGGTATCATTTTTGGACAGCCTCCCAAGGTAACTTCTAACACGAATGCCTCACGGATTGATCCAGATACTTCATACATTTTGGAATTGCAATACAACTTCCGTGTTAGCAAAAATATCTCGATTACCCCTGGCATCTTTGCGGTATTTAATCCCAATCAAAATGCTTTAAACCCAACTACATGGGTAGCAACCGTTAGAACTCTATTCAGTTTCTAAATCGGTCAAACGGTCAGGATTGGTGGCACTTTGTGTCGCCAATCCTGACTCTAAAATCCTGCCATCTTTAGATCACTACCAAAACAATATGACGATCAAACGTAGAGACTTCCTAACTTTCTTAGGTGGTATGGGCGGAGCGATGCTATTTGATGCAGTTCCTCACAATCCTAATATCCCTAGATTCTCCATGCCCTTTATGGGTTCTGATTCAAGTGGTCAGGCTTTCGCAGCAAACTCATCTAAACTGAGCTTCAAACCAATTAAGGGTGTGATGCCATTAGTTACAGATGCGATCGCACCATCACAGCAGAGTCAAGCTTACAAAAATGTGGAAGTAGTTGACGATCTCGTTTTACCTGAAGGCTTTGTCTATGATGTAATTGCTGCATGGGGCGATCCTGTTGGCGATTCGAGGTTTGGCTATAACAACGACTATCTTTCCCTAATCGAAACTAGCAATAACGAAGGCTATTTAACCATCAATTTTGAATATATTAGTAGCGTTCCTTGGGAACAAACCTACGAGAAGGTGCTTGGGAAGTCTTTACCGTTTAGTGAAGTTGATGCGGCTCTGAAAGCACTAGATAAAAAAGATATTGATGCTTGGAAGTTGGATGATAGTGATCCGCTCAAAGAAAAGATTGCTTTAATTTCTAAGGAAGCCTTAATTGATCTTGGTATTGGTGTAATTTCATTGCGCCGCAATCCTGATGGTAAATGGGTACGCACTAATTCCGAAGCCGATCGCCGTGTCACTGGGATATCTGGTTTGGAGGATGGACGCTATCTCAAGTCAACTGGTCCTGCCGCAGCCATTTTTCGCAAAGAGAAAGGCTTGGGCTATACCGATAAATTAGGCGATCGCATTATTGGCACATTCAATAACTGTGCAGGCGGTACGTCTCCTTGGGGAACAGTCTTTAGCGCAGAAGAGAACTATCAAAACTTCGTACCAGAGCCAGTCATGCCCGATGGTACTTCCTTCTCTCCTAGCAAGAAGAAATTTACCAAAGATGACGGTGAACTGGTCGGCGTTGCCAATGTGTTTGGTCTAGCAGGCAATAAGTATGGCTGGATGGTCGAAATTGATCCTGCTAATCCCAATGACTACGGCACTAAGCACACATGGTTAGGACGCTTCCGCCATGAAGCGGTTGGTATTCGCGCTGAAGCAGGTAAACCATTAGTGTTCTATTCTGGTTGCGATCGCCGAGGTGGACATCTTTATAAATTTGTTAGCACAGGCATTGTCAAAGATCCCAAAGATAAAGCGAACTCTAAACTTTTAGAATCAGGAATGCTCTATGCTGCCAAGTTTAATGCTGATGGCACAGGTAGCTGGATTGCGCTAAAATCCTCGACAGCGATTAATCCGCATAAACTAGAAGTTCTTGCTGGGAAGATGCTGACACTGCCTCAACGTCCTGAAGGTGGCATTTTCAAGGCAACCAAAGAAGAAGAGATTGCAGATTTTAAATCTAAGTTTAAGACTTTAGGCGATCTGTATACGGGTAGCGATCGCGAGAAGCAAGGCGCAATTCTGATCGATGCCCACTACGCTGCTAATGCTGTTGGAGCAACCTGTACTGCTCGCCCCGAAGATACAAAAATTGCCCCCGATGGTTCTCTATATATTGCCTTTACCTCTGGTTCCATAAGTTCCAGTGATGGTAGTCCCGATCTACGCATTTTTAAAGGAGCCGATGGTAAAGCTTACGAATATGGCTGGATCATGCGTCTTAACGAGGATGCAAATAAGCCTGAAGCCATGAATTTTAAATGGTCGATGGTGGCTACAGGGGGTGAACCTGCTGAGGGTGGTCTAGGTTTTGCTAATCCAGACAATTTAGCAATTGATCGCGGTGGCAATATCTGGATGGTTACAGATATTTCTACCGACAAATACAATCTCGCTATCCCCAATCGTCAAGATAAGTCTGGTAAGCCTGTGAGCCAATCCAATTTACGCGGGCTTTATGGCAATAGTTCGATTTGGTTTATGCCAACATCTGGTGAAAACTTGGGCAAGGCTTACTTATTTGGCTTTGGACCAATGGAATGCGAAACTACTGGTCCATTCTTCTCCCGCGATCAGCAGACACTTTTTCTATCGGTACAACACCCAGGAGAAGTTAAAGGCATTCGTAAGGACATGGCATTCGAGTCACGCAAATTTGCGATGCGAACCACAAACGGTAAAGAGTTTACGCAAACTCGCAAAGTCCCCATCGGTTCCAACTGGCCCTCACGTAAGCCCAATGATTCACCAAAGCCTGCGGTAGTCGCCATTCGCAAGATTGATAACACTGCGATCTAATCAGTAGCTCAGCTCAACAAATGCTGCCAAATGGAAGGATTTACTTTGCGATTCTTTCCGTTTGGTAGCATTGTTGCTATCTAGTGAGTTTCAGGATTAGGACTTACGCAAACCGAACGAATTTATTAGGCTTGAGGTAGATGTGGTGCGGGCTTCGCCTGCACCACATCTACCCAATGCGTAAGTCCTAAGGATACTTTTAGCTTTAGCTTGGTAAAACTCAGTATTAAAAGCGATCGCCCTAATCATCTCTACAAATGGCGATCGCTATTCGATATTTATGCTACTGTAGGTAGTATTATGAGTAGCATAAAATAGTTATGAAAATATCTATTTCTCTTCCAGATGAGTTAGTCCATTACGTTGATGATCGCGTAGAAAATCGTAGTCGGCTCATTGAGGGGTTACTGCAAGCATGGCGGAAGCAGCAGGAAAAGCAGGCGATGGTTGAGGCTTGTTTGTTGTTAGATGAATTGTCAAATGATGAGGAAACAGCATGGCAGCAAGCAGCGATTATCGATTGGGAAGTATCTGGCTAGTAAGTTTCGATCCTTCAATTGGTACAGAAATTCGCAAAACTCGTCCTGCGGTGATTATCTCTGGAACTGCTTTTAATCAGCGTAGTAAGGTAACTGTGTTACCGATTACTTCTGCTAATCCTAGCGATCGCCTGCTTCCAGTGATTGTGCCTTTGGTTCCTTCTATTAATAATGGTCTTAGCAGTAATAGTTTAGTTGTCTGTATCGATCCGATGACTTTTGATAAACGCAGATTGATTCAATGTCTTGGGCAAGTAGAACCGAATCAATTGGTGGAAATACAACAGATTTTAGTTAGGTATTTAGAACTTTAGGCTGAATCAATATCTCAAAAGGCGATCGCAAATTTCACAAGAAATTACCAAATCAAAGAACATTCATAACTTTTAAAAACTGAGTCTCGGCTAATTAACGTTGCATTTTCAACTTTAGATTGAGCTATGAGCATTCTATCAAATGGATCTTTATGGTGTGGGGGTAAATTCTTTAATTCCAGAATATGGGGAAGCGTCACAGATATTAGACTAATATTATTTCGCTCTTGCTGAATCTTTAGCATGATTTCTAGATCGTCTCTAAGAGTAAGTTTGCCTAACTGGATTTTGATTTGCATTTCCCATAGACTGACTACGCTGAGAATTAATTCATGATCGGGATCTTGAAGTAAGGTTAGGGTGCTTTTGGGAATACACTCTGGCTCACTATGCCACCACATGAAAGCGTGGGTGTCCAATAATAATTTCATGATTCCCCAAGCCAAAATTCATTGGACAATGGATCGTCAAAGTCAGCAGTAAATATACAAGAGCCTAAACCAAGTCCTGCTTGGCGCGTTTTTTTGGATGAGGAGTCTTGAGGCTTTTGATTAATCTTTATTTCTACCCATTGCAATAGTTGTGTAGCTAGTTGAATTTGTTCTTGAATATCTAAATTTTTAGCTTCGTTTAAGAGTTCTTTTAATGGCATATAATTTGCTCCCTTACAGGGGACTACTGAGATCATTTTAGCGCGATCATGAATTTACAAGGCGATCACACTAATCATCTCTAAAAAAGGCGATCGCTATTCGATACTTATGCTACTTTAGGTAGTATTAAGAGTAGTATAAAATAGTTATGAAAATATCTATTTCTCTTCCAGATGAGTTAGTCCACTACGTTGACGATCGCGTAGAAAATCGTAGTCGGCTCATTGAGGGGTTACTGCAAACATGGCGGAAGCAGCAGGAAAAGCAGGCGATGGTTGAGGCTTGTTTGTTGTTAGATGAATTGTCAAATGATGAGGAAACAGCATGGCAGCAAGCAGCGATTATCGATTGGGAAGTATCTGGCTAGTAAGTTTCGATCCTTCAATTGGTACAGAAATTCGCAAAACTCGTCCTGCGGTGATTATCTCTGGAACTGCTTTTAATCAGCGTAGTAAGGTAACTGTGTTACCGATTACTTCTGCTAATCCTAGCGATCGCCTGCTTCCAGTGATTGTGCCTTTGGTTCCTTCTATTAATAATGGTCTTAGCAGTAATAGTTTAGTTGTCTGTATCGATCCAATGACTTTTGATAAACGCAGATTGATTCAATGTCTTGGGCAAGTAGAACCGAATCAATTGGTGGAAATACAACAGATTTTAGTTAGGTATTTAGAACTTTAGTCGGGTTCCATTATTTACGGGTAGCCTTTCTTGTAGTTCTCCTTCTTGCCATTCATAGGATTCATAATTATCTAAACCTGACAGGTCGCTCTCTAGCCAATCTGTATCTTCTTGAGTTCGTGAATTTTCAGTTTGCCACATCAGATAGTTTAAAAAGCTAAGAACTTCTCGCAGTTTGTCATCAGGGATAATTTCTAAGCGTTGCACTATCTCGTTTTTAATTGTGTTCATACTACTTTTCTCGATTCACACTCAAGTTAGTTTTAGTTTAGCAAAACCCTAGTAGTAAAGGTGATCGCTAACAGAGCCTTGTAGATAAAAATACTTACTTCAAAAGTCAGAATGTGAGCAAGGTAGAGATAGGCGATCGCCTTTTGCTGTCATCAAGCGCGATCAGGAAATTTCTACCAACTTTCCTTCAATAAATTTATGTAAAATGCTGGAGATAAATAATGGATAGGGAATCCCTTCTGCTAAAGCACGTTTTTGGAGCGATCGCAGGTCTTTCTCTGAGACAGGGATATTGATTGTACTGTTTTGGGCAAAGGTTGCGGATGCGATTTGTTTATGCTGCTCTAGCTCTTCCTGCCAGTTTGCTGTGCGAGTGAGGCGATCGCTTTCAAATGCTTCTAAAATTTCTTGTTCTTCTAGATCGAGATTAGTCTTTGGTTTCACCTAGATATTTTTTGGTAGCTTTGCGACTGGGGATAAACTTCACTCGTTTTGTGGATATCGCCTTTTGGCATCATCAAGCGCGATCGCTAACAGAGTTTTGTAGATAAAAAGCGATCGCATTAATTGGAGTAATATTGCTTAAACATATTCATCCAAGCTTGTAAAGTCTGAACGCGCCTTTCGACCGTACTCTCTGAAATGGATGGACATACAGAAGCCAAAAATTCAGACGCTCTATCAGACTGAATTTCGGAGAGATCATTAACGTTTTGCCAATCAAGCCATGCTGAGCCTACTTTAGAAGATATGAACTGATAAGCCAAAAACCTGATTTTTGCTTCTAGTGTAGGTAAACGGTTAAGAACTCTACATGGAATAGTTGGTTGACAGCGATCATCAGCAAGACTAAGAATTTGCATAGCTCTTCGATAATAAGAAAAGGATCTATCGCCAACTCCATCTATCGCTGAGAACTTTTGACGAACTGTTGACAAAGAGGATGGGTATTGAACTAATAGAGAAGCGAAGTCTAGAATTCTTTCCAGTTTATTGGCTTGGGGAATATTATGAGATAGAACCCTGATATTACAAGAAGTTAACTCATCTGAGCTAGGAAAATCTTCTGTTGATATAGATCTGATAGTTAACAACTCTGAATCGTTATTGGAAACTGCTAAATCAACTCTAAGATTTTCCTCTTTGAGTCTTGCTGCACAGTCTCTCCAGCTATCTAGTATGAGTGAATTAACTTCATTTGTAAGCGAGTTAATTTTATTTGTATTATCTGATATTGAAGCAAGAGATTTAATTGCCTGTGCTAATAAATTCGATTGAAGATTAGTAAGAGGCATCCTTAAAATGATAGTCCATGAGCCTAGTATCGACTGCGGAGGAGAAAAAGAAGGCAGTCGAATTATCCTCTCAAAAGTTTCATCGGCGATTTCTTGAAGTAATTGTTCTACCTTATCTATAACATTAGCTCCGACCGACCAAAAATTTTTGTCTCTAAGATTGTCTATGTGTACTGCAATTGATAAACCATCCCCCCCAAGAATTGTTCTAATTGTGGCAAGAGATGAAGTTATTAATCTGGATATATTACTTTTTACAATGCCATGTTCATTAGTTTCTGTATCATGGCTTAAGACTTGAGGAGAGTAAATTTCTTTTAGTAACTCTCTACTTGCCGACCAAATATTTTCATCAGAATATTTAACGTGGTATGCCTTTTCGTAAAAGTTATCTCTTCCTTCCTCCCATTCTAGTCTTAGATCTAATTCGTCTACTTGATCCAAAATTGATTGAGTAAGAGACTTAAGTTGATTAAGATTTATTCTCGAATGAGGAGCTTTTGCATAGTCATCTCCCCAAGTAGCAAGAAAATCTAGAGTTTGCTCAGCTATTAAGGAATTGCTTGAAGAAAGACTTACCTTAAAAAAGGCATCTAATGCAGGTGCTAATAGGGCAAAAACAGGCGACTCCCAATTCTTCACACAAGATATTAAACCAAGTATACTCACTCTTGAGGGACTATTTGGAGTGATACTTTCTCTGGATAATATTGCCGCAATAAATAACCAGATTATACTTTCATTAATCTCCATATCATTATTAATAATCTTACGGCTTAGTACGCCTAAGCTCACTTCTAGTAATTCCTGAGAACCAAGTGTTAATAAGACAGCAAAATTTAAAACACTAGAATCTATCAATTTCAAGTTAAGGAAACTGTCAGTAATTTTTTCTCTAGCTCCATTAATATCATCGGAGTCTAAATATTTGTTCACCTGAGTTAGAATAAGTGTCATTGCTTTTGCTCAATAGGAATAAAGGTTTTACCAGATATAATTTCAATATCAACACGAGCATTACTCACAGTACGTTTAAGATCTTGAAATGAGTGTGGCTGAGAATTCGGGTCAACTCCTCCTGAGTTACTAGCATTTTTAATGAAACGTTTAGCCTTAACAAAAGCCTGTTTTCGCTGAGCTTTTTCAGATTCGCTGCATTGTCCTTCAAGTTTAGCAAGAAATTCAAAACCTTCGACATCGGTGACAGGAGTGTGTCGCGCCCAAGATTCACTGTACCCTCCAGGATGTTTCTTTTTATCGATATCATCGCCTTGGGCTTGTACTCTCCCGCGATAATCTGGTTGTGCGCTAGACATGATTAACTAATTCGCTTTACATGGGTAGATATTGCGAAAAACTAAATAATAAATTTTCTTATAGTTTTTTCGTGATTACCAAACTAGCACCTTTTATACATAAAGTTACTTACAGCTTAATAGATTAAGAGTAAAAACTTGTATCAGAGAGCAATTTCAAAAAGCCTTTTTATATTGCCTCAAAATCCTTAATATTGTCCGTAATGACAGTTACCCCAGCCCGTTTAGCAGTCCGTGCAATCAAAACATCATGACTAATCCGATGCTTTTGATCCGCAGTCATCTTCGGCGCAAGCCCACCCCTCTCAGACTTTAGACCACGCTGCAAAGAATTAATCACTTTACCCGCAAGCCACCAATCCTCAGCATTAGGCACAAGCAACCTATCAACCTTTTCGTAAAACTTGTTGATATTCAAAAGCTTTTTTACAGTTGCATCATCATCCGCACCAGCAACTAATTCCTGAAGCACAATCACTGACATATAAAAACTTTCAGGAAGCTTGATTCGCTTATGCGTGATAAAAATATTAGTGTCAAAGGTTAGTTTTGGCATCCGTAGACTGATGGTGAGAATCGTAAATCTTATCCCAAACATTTTCTAGAAGCTGATTAGCTTTTCTAATCAGTTCCAACTTCTCTTTACGGCTTAAGTTCTTTTTCCGAGAAGGATTTTTAGCACCAGCAGATTTTTTACTAGTACTACTTAGTTTTTCTTGACTAACTTTTTTAGCTATAGTCATATTATTACTCAGCCTCAAAATCAATATCATCTAGAATTATAGACTATAAAATAAAGATGGTTTAACCTATTGAAAAAATATGGCTGAACCCGTTAATTTACAAATACCAGAAGCATTATACCAACGACTCGCGATCGCGGCAGGAGCAACGCAACGCTCTCTAGAAGACATAATTTTACAAGCCTTGCAAATTGGCAGTCCGCCAACATGGAAAGACGTACCCGAAGAATTCCAAAACGACATTGCCAGCTTAGATCGACTTGATGATGATTCACTATGGCAAATTGCCCGTAGCCAGAAAACTCAATTAGAAATGGAACGCTACGAATCCCTGTGATCAAAACAACAAAATACAGGACTTACTGATTCCGAAAGATTGGAATTGGATAACCTCCGTAAAGATAGCGATCGCTTCATGTTACCCAAATCTCAAGCTGCCGCCATCCTCAAATGGCGAGGACATAACGTTGCGAGACTAGCAGGTTAAATCGTGTCAGCTTATATTTCTCAAAACCTGTGATCGCAAATAGAATCAATTGATCGTAAACGCTGCTGCTATTGCCTCACGACTGAAGCAAATAGCGGTATGCCCATGACCATCGATCATATTCAACCAACTTCTAAAGGAGGATTAAATACGATTGAGAACTTATGTCTTGCTTGTCGCACTTGTAATGAATACAAATCTGATAAGTAGCTAGACATAAGTAAACTAAAAACCGAGAGTTTTGTTCTGCCCGCGTAGCGGGTGGAACAAAACTCTCGGTTTGGGTTTTAATTAAGGTGAGCTACTTACTCTTGTAACCATATTTCCAAGGTAGCACTAATCGAATCGGTGTACCATGCTGCTTGGGTAATTCATGACCATAAATTCGGTAAGGATTTTGATCAAGGTCATGGTTATAATTCCTATATGAACCGAGAAGATTTACGATCGCTAGAAATTACCAACTATCCCGTTGCAGGAGTTGATGAAGTTGGTCGAGGTTGCCTTTTTGGGGAAGTGGTCGCAGCAGCAGTAATTTTGCCTATTGAGAAAATGGCATATTTAGCAGATTTAGGCGTAACTGATAGCAAAAAACTGTCGGTATCAAGGCGTGAGCAGTTAGATAAGAGCATTCGTGAAGTAGCGATCGACTATGCAATTGGGACTGCCTCGGTTGTAGAAATCGACCAGATTAATATTCTCGCCGCCAGTTTATTAGCAATGGAAAGAGCTATTTCTCAACTCAAGCCTCAGCCCAAGCATTGCCTAATTGATGGTAATCAGCCTTTACGCTTTCAACTGACTGCGCCTATTCCCCAAACAACTGTCGTTAAGGGCGATTCTTTATCAATTTCCATCGCGGCGGCGAGTATTGTGGCAAAGGTATGGCGCGATCGGCAAATGATCGAACTTGCCAAAACCTATACAGGATATGACATTGCTACTAATAAAGGCTATGGAACTCCCAAGCATCGCGAAGCGATTAAGAACCTTGGTTACACCGACCTCCATCGCCAAGCATTTAAGATCCGTGCAGCAGAATAATTTATAGATTTTTAGGAGTTGCCAAGCAACTCCTAAAAATCTATAAATTATTCTCACATTCCTGAAAAGCTAAACGTAAAGCTCCCAAAGTCTTAGCGACATCATCAGAACTATACATTCCTGTTTCATAGACTTTGTCGGTAAGGGTAAGTTTATAAAATATCCATCCTTGCCCATTAGTAACAATTCCCAAAACATCAATCTCTTTTCCTACTTGCCGATTTTCCCATTGACAAGCTTGCATTTCTACTAAACATTGAGCTAAACCCTGCTCAAAGTCATCGCGTTTAGCTTCGACAATACATAGGAATGGTGTATCTAAATAGTCTTGCCTAGCGGCAATTAAATAGTCAGCATTGCCAATTAAAATATCACTTTCTATTTTGCCGCCTTTCCATATTTTGAGTTTGTCAATACTATCCATTGCTTCTTCGCAAAAAGCATCGATCAGCAGCTTTTTGGATTCCTCATAACTCCGCAAATCGAAGTTACGATGCAAGCGCTCTAATCTTTTGATAAAAAATTCGCTAGGAGCCATCGCTAAATCTGGTAATTCCCAATGAGTTAAAGTTTTGATACCTAACTGCTTATAAGCAGATGCTAGATCAAAGCTAGAGAATCTCTTTTTTTTAGATTTTGATGGTTTAGTCTGTTTCATATAGATGTAACTTGCTATCTTAGAATCTATTTAAGAATTGCCTTAGATCCCCCCCAGCCCCCCTTAAAAAGGGGGGAGAATTAAATTCTTCCCCCTTTTAAGGGGGATTGAGGGGGATCTCTTAGAACTTTTAGCACTAAAAAGTAATTCTTAAATGGTTTCTTAAGGTTTGCCTACATCCTAACTAATGTGGAATGATGGCAAGCCGTAGCTTTGCCCAAATTATGCTTAGTCTCAAGTTTTTGGTGTAAGTTTTGGTGCAATATTTACACTTTGTAAAGTTATAATTGAGCGTTAGCCCCAATAACTATGTAGACATTAATAGATAAATATGGCAGAGGTTACTTTTTTTAACGCCCTCAGAGAGGCGATCGATGAGGAAATGGAGCGCGATCCAGCCGTTTATGTTCTAGGCGAAGACGTGGGGCATTACGGCGGCTCCTACAAAGTAACCAAAGACCTTTACAAGAAATATGGTGACTTACGCCTACTCGATACCCCGATCGCTGAAAACAGTTTTACAGGGCTCGCGATCGGTTCAGCGATGACAGGCTTGCGCCCCATCATTGAAGGCATGAATATGGGCTTCTTGCTTCTTGCTTTTAACCAAATTTCTAACAACGCAGGGATGTTGCGCTATACCTCTGGCGGTAACTTTAAAATCCCTATCGTCATTCGTGGCCCCGGTGGAGTTGGTCGCAACCTCGGTGCAGAACATTCGCAACGTCTAGAAACCTATTTCCAAGCAGTACCAGGGATTAAGATGGTGGCTTGCTCCACACCTTACAATGCTAAAGGTTTACTAAAGTCGGCGATCCGCAACGACAATCCGATCCTTTTCTTCGAGCATGTTTTGCTATACAACATCAAGGAAGATATTCCTGATGAGGAGTATTTACTGCCTCTCGATAAAGCAGAAATCGTGCGCGAAGGTAGTGATGTTACGATTCTTACCTATTCGAGAATGCGCTATCATGTTCTCAAAGCCGTTGAGACCCTCGTTGATAAGGGCTACGATCCTGAAGTAATTGACTTGATTTCCTTGAAGCCTCTCGATCTAGAAACCATCGTCACCTCACTGCGGAAAACCCATCGCATTGTCATCGTTGAAGAAGGAATGCGTTGCGCCAGCATCGGTTCAGAAATCATCGCTTCGATCAATGACTATTACTTTGATGAGTTAGATGCTCCTATTGTCCGTCTTGCTGCCTTGGATGTGCCAACTCCCTACAATGGCGGCTTGGAAAACCTCACAATTCCTCAACCTGAAGATGTAATTGCAGCAGTTGAGAAGTTGCTAGCCTAAGTCAAAAAAATAGCGGCTCTACGTGCCGCTATTTTTTGTTGTTCGTTAAAATTGCGGACAGTTTTTGGCAACGTAATCACATTGCTTCAGATAAGTTTGTTGCCAACTAGGAGCGATCGCTAATAAATCCCGTGAGCCTGTGATGCCCTGACCGATAAATAGCAACATAGCTAAACAGTTAAGAATGATATGTGCCATGCGCCAGCGATCGCTCTTATCTTTGTAAATGTCTTGGGTGATCGCCACTGAAATGATCATCAAAATTGCTGAAGTAACACCGTAGTAGTAATGGGAAATAAACCATTGTTGATCAAGTCGATAAACCTCTGGCTGACAGCCGATTACAATTAATCCCATACTCGTAAGTACTGCAAAGACCACTTTCCAATGAGTCACTTTGCTAAGACAAAGAAAGGTCATTGATGCAGTTGTCACAACAAACATCAAGGCAACAAAGACAACTCGCAATGGATCGGCTGTCCAAACCTCTTTTGAGATCATTTTGGAGATAATTGCAAATGCCAAACCGATCAATGTTACGCCAACAACAGCAATGCTCAACCACAGTCCAGTTTCGACATGCTCAGAACCAACTACTGGTGGAATTTTGCTCTTTGCTCCAGCTTTAGTTACAAGGCGACGCTGACGCACAAGGATAGCGCGATTTACGACTATGCCAATTAGGGGAAAGACGATGACAACTGCGATCGCAGGATGTAGTAAAGCAAGAGCATCTTTTAAATCCATAAAATCCTCGTAATAAGTAGCTCAACTTAATTAAAACCCAAACCAGAGTTTTTGTTCCGCCCGCTACGCGGGCGGAACAAAACTCTCGGTTTTTAGTTTACTTATGTCTAGCTACTTACTATGAGTATGAGTTAGTCAGTTGGCTGGACTGTTTACTCTCTGATATGGATAATATAGAACTAATTGATGACACGATTGGCTTCCCAGTTATTCGATACAGCCATTTTTGAATTATCTATACTTTAATACAATCTATGGCTTTTAATGAAGACTCCAGAGTAAAGCTGCCTTCAGTATTACACCTGCATCGACTAGGGTATGAATACTTATCGTTAAAAAATGCCCTATGGGATGATACAACAAATATCTTTGCTGATATTTTGTAACTACTCAGGCTAAAGATTTAATTCAAGCTAAAGATTTAATAATATTTTCCAAGAAGTAATCAAGGAAGAAGTAGGATTTGAAGAATAAAGCCAGAGC